>Ga0335070_10001046_pt1 | contig 31671 bp, 26 predicted proteins | sample Lox_Sample_13_FD_206722 | JGI IMG/M metagenome (GOLD analysis project Ga0335070, IMG submission 206722) | Soil microbial communities from Loxahatchee National Wildlife Refuge, Florida, United States - Lox_Sample_1.3 | ecosystem: Environmental > Terrestrial > Soil > Wetlands | place: USA...
CGTAGGGCGAGCTATCTGCGTCCGGCTCTGCTAATCTTTCTTCTTCTCAGGCGCAACTGTGAGAAAACTTCTTCTCATCGCAGTCCTGGTTCCTCTGGCCGTCGGCCTCGGCTGGTACTACTTCCACCAGCGCAGCCTGACCCCCTACGGCCCGCTTTACCGCGAGTACGCCTACATCACCAACGGCAAGAGCAACACCGTCACGGTCATCGACCTGCGTATGTTTCAGCCGGTGCGCACGCTGCAGGTCGGAACTGAGCCCACCGGCGTTGCCGCCAATCCGAAAAAGAACGAAGTCTACGTCGTCAACACCGGCTCGAGCAACGTCTCGATCATCGACGCCGAGCGGAACAAAGTCGTCGCCACCGTCGGCGTCCACGGACGTCCGTACTTCCTCGACGTTTCGCCCGACGGCCATCGCGCCTACGTGGCCAACTCCGGCTCGGCCAACGTTTCGGTCCTCGATCTCGACCAGCGCCAGGTCACGTCGACCATCCGCGTCGGCGGAAGCCCCGGCTTGGCGCGCGTCTCGCCCGACGGCGCGACCGTCATCGTCACCAATCGCGCCGACAGCACCGTTTCACTGATCGACACAGTGCGCCTCACCGTCCGCTCCGCCATCACTGTCTGCATGAACCCCGAAGACATCGCCATCCTGCCCGACTCGTCGAAGGCGTTTGTCTCCTGCTCGACCTCCGGCCAGGTCGCCGCCATCGACCTGAAGCGCAACAAACTGCTCGCTCTCCTCGATGTCGGCAAATCGCCCGTCAGTCTGGCCCTCAAGCCCGACGGCGGAGAGCTCATCACCTGCAACTTCGGGGCCGACAGCATCTCCATCATCGAAACCACACCCAACGAGGTTTCCAGCAGCTACCTGATCGGCTCGCAGCCCACGCGCGGCGTCGTCTCGCTCGACAACTCGCGCCTGTACGTCTCCAACTTCGGATCGAACAACATCGCTGTTTACGACATCGACATGGGCAAGGTGATCGCGGTGTTGCCGGTGGGCACGCGTCCCGACGCGCTCGCGCTCTCGCAGAATCAGAACTACCTGCTCGTGCTCGATTCCGGTTCGGGGGATGTGGCCGTGATCCAGAAGCGCGTGCCAAAGAAGAAGTACGAGCCGTCAGAATACTCGCTGCTGACCATCATCCCGGTCGGCGTGCAACCCAGCCAGATCGTGGTGAAGTCGTTCCTGCTGACTAAGCCGGTGGTGGGAAGGTAGTTCCTGTGTGGCGCGGGCGCCCTGAGCGGGGGCGAAGGGCTCTTGCCCGCGAGCACTTCCCTAGAACGCCGCTTCACCGGTAAACTAGGAAACCCTATGACCGTCAAAGTTGGCTATTCCACGCCTATGCTGCACGTTGCCGAGATCGAGCGTTCCATTCGTTTCTATGAACTTCTCGGCTTCACCACCATCGACACGGACCGTTGCCAGCCTCTGGGATGGGCGCGACTGCACTGTGAAGGCGGCGCCGTGATGTTCCTGCGCGCCGAGGAGCCGGTAGACGCTTCCGCCCACGCCGTGATGCTCTGCATGTACACGCCCGACCTAGCTGGACTGCGGGAGCAGTTGCTGGCCAGCGGCGTTAACGTGCCGCCAGTCCGTTATCCGGCTTATATGCCCAGCGGCGAGTTCCAGATCACCGACCCCGACGGCAACTTCATTGTCATATCGCACTGGGGCAAGGCGGAGCAGGAAGCCTGGGAGAAACGAATCGGCCGGAGCGCCTAGTGGAGACGGGACCCTCGCTCGTCCAATTGGGCCCTGGTCTGTGCAGACGAAATCCAGCGCACATGAGGGCTGGCTTCGCTAAGTGCGGATTCCGTGAAATTGACCGGCGTTGCAGAAGAAAGCTCTTGGTCTCGCGGGAATGCACAGCCGGCAGGGCGGCAGTAGATCGTCAGTGGCCTGAGGCCCCCGGTGGAACTTGTGGCACGATTTCGTACAGCGACGCTGAATCGTGCTTCGTCAAGAGCCACGCCCGCGTAGCGTCGCCGGTGACTTTTGTTTCTTCAAGCACTCTCTGCACTGTATCTCCCACAGCTTCGTTCACGACCACTAGCTTACGTCTGGGGCCTGGGCCATTGATGAACGAGGCTGGGATGCCCTCTTTCTGGAAATAGTAGTAGAGAGGGATGTCGGAAGGGCTGCCGGCCACGACCGAATCTCCCGGCTTCAATTCTGTTTTGAGGTAAGCCGCAACTGCATCCAGCCCACGGCAATCATTCGCCAGGGAGGCGGAATGAGTGGACGCAACGCGAAATCCGACAACGAGTGAGATGCTCAGCGAGATAAGAGTCATCGCGCTACGCAAACCAGCGCGCTTCAGCAGAGGCTCGAGAGCAATGGCAACGCCAACCGACGCAGTTACAAAGTAAAGCGGCAAGGCGAATAGCCAAACTCGCTCGAATGGAACAACCCGCTGAGCGAAGAGAAGAGGCACAACCCAGGCAACGAGCGCAGCGACAATCGGGATGCGGAATCTGCTACAGCGTCGGTGTGCAAGTAGAGAGATGAAAAAGCCCGCTACAAGGACTAATGAGAGCCACAACGGAACAGATCGGTTCCAGTCTCTCCAGGTGGATGCCAGAGATGAGGGCAGGCCATGGAGAAATACACGGAAAGGGCTGGCCACAACCCACTTGTTAGCAATCAGCAATTTCGGGCCCGAGACCGCCAGTACCGGGCTGTAGAGTTCGGCCGTCAACACCATCGTTACGCAAACACAAACCGAAATCGCGATAATCGTGTTTCGAGAATGAGGCCCGGCGTCTCCGAGTGCGGCGGAGAGCAGCAGCCAGACAATCAAGCCTCCGAAGGGATAGAGCATGATCGGCACAGCGTAGAACCCAAGGGTTGCCACGACCGCGAACAGCAACCATGCAGCCGAATTCCAGTTGCGAAGCACATAAGCAGCCAGAGAAATGAGCGCCACGAATGCGAGGCAGACCATGTCGTATCCCCGCGCATTCGTCGAATACTCGATCAACACCGACGACGAAGCCACCAGTCCCGCTGCCAGCACAGCCCCGCTGGATCGGTAGAGGCTCCGCGCCGCGATATACGAGGCAGGCACAAGGCATAGCCCCACAAGAAATACGGGAAGGCGGAGAGCCCAAGGATGATTTCCGAAGGCGAGATATGCCAAGCGGACCAACAAGGTATTGAGCAGGTGATTGTTCGGCGCGTTGTAGAACGAGAGAGCGGCGTAGAAAGGATGCGAAGAATACTGAAGATATGTGTACGCTTCGTCGTAGCGCATCGGCTGCGATAAAAGTGGAGCCCTCCAGAGAGCGGCAAATATCACCAACCCCGTTAGAACGGTAAGGTCAATTGCAGAAAATGTACTGACGGCAGATCTGATATCTCTCGCCAGCGTCCGAGAGTCCGCGAACACTTGCTCTGTAAGCCGAAGCATCTGTCGACGGAACAGAAGCAGGACCAGTGCGACAACAATGTTTGCGGCCCCAATCATTCGGAGCCGCAATTGCATCTCTCGATAGAACCCCAAAGTGAAGAATGGCGCGTAGCCGGTAGCAGACAGATTCCGGACTCGGGCCTGCAGGAGCGCAAAGGGAATAAACGAACCACCGACAGCGCCGATTCCCGCCAGCAGCAACACGCCAAGCACGATTGCGCAGACGATCTTGGCTTGAATCCCGGCCACCTTGCGGGTCCGATCAGAGAGTTCGAGCGCGGCGGGTGACATGCTCGTCATCCGCGACTCCGGAAGTGTTCCAGAATCTTCTCTGCCTGCGCCTTCGTCACCACCGCTGAGAGCGCGGCCGCGTCGGCCTGTTTCACGGCCTGCAGGCTGCCGAAGTGTTCGAGCAAACGGCGGGTGGTGGCTTCGCCGACGCCGGGAATCTGGCGCAGTTCGGTCGCGCGGTCGCGCATCTGGCGGCGCTTGCGGTGGAAAGTCACGGCGAAGCGATGGGCTTCGTCGCGAATCTGCTGCACCAGATGCAGCACGGGCGAATGATGGTCGAGCACGACCGGGTCGTCTTCCTGCCCGTGGACGTAGATGATCTCTTCGCGCTTGGCGATCGCCGCCAGCGGCTGGTTGATAATTTCGATCGCCTCCAGCGCTTCGGCGGCGGCGTGAAGCTGCCCGAGGCCGCCATCGATCAGGACGAGGCTGGGCATCGGCTTCTTGTCGTTTTTCTTTTCAAGCAGCACGCGCTTGTAGCGCCGTGCGACCACCTCGCGCATGGAGGCGAAGTCGTCGACGCCTTCGACCGTCTTGATGATGAACTTGCGGTAGTCGGATTTCTTCATCCGGCCCTCTTCCCATACCACCATGGACGCGACCGTCTCCGCGCCCTGGATGTGCGAGATGTCGAAGCACTCGATGCGCTTGGGCAACTCGGGAAGCGCGAGCGCGTCCTGCAGCGCTTCCTGGACGGCGCGCGCGTTCGGCTTCATCACGCGGAAGCGCTGGTCGTAGGACTGCTTGGCGTTGTTGCCGGCGAGGTCGATGAGATCGCGCTTGTCGCCGCGCTGCGGGATGGTGATGTGGACTCGTGCGGCGCGGACACTCTTGTCCGTGGCCTTGTCTGCGGCCTGCTCGCTCAGCGCCTCTTCGAGCTCTTCGCGGTCCTCGAAATCGACGGGAACATAGATGTTGCGCGGCACGTAGGGCTGTCCCAGATAGAGCTGCTTGAGGAGAGCGGAGAAGAACTCGCCGGGATGGAAGCCAGAGGTTGCAGAAACTGCAGGCGGTGTATCTGCCGAGCTTCGCTCGGCCTGGACGGGCGAGGCGCCCGTCCCCACATGTTCCTGGATGGTTTCCGCTTCCAGATCCAGCTGCGGCAGCTCTTCCCAGAAGAACTCGCGCCGGTCTAGCACGCGCCCGCCGCGCATGTGGAACAGGTTCACGGCGAGCATCTGGTTCTCGTAGTGATATCCGAACACGTCGGCGTCGTCGCCTTCGGCGGAGGCAATGCGCTGCTTCTCCTGCAACTGCTCGACGGTCGAGATCAGGTCGCGGCACTTGGCAGCGCGCTCGAACTCCTGCGCCGCGGCGGCGTCCGTCATGCGGTCGCGCAGCGACTTCACCAGATCTCTCTGCCGGCCTTCGAGGAAGAGCTTCACGTCACGAACGGCCTCGCTGTAAACCTCCGGCGTGGTTAGGTCTTTCACGCACGGGCCCAGGCAGCGCTTGATGTAGTACTGCAGGCACGGCCGCGGATGGAAACGGGTCAGGTCCACCCTGCACGAAGGCACCAGGAAGTGCCGGTGAATCAGATCCACCACGCGATAGGCCAGGTTGGCGGGGAAGTACGGCCCGTAATAGATGCTGCCATCCTTGCGCAGACGGCGTGTGACGTAAACGCGAGGGAATCGCTCGGCGAGCGTGAGCTTCACGTAGGGATAGGTTTTGTCGTCGCGCAGCAGGATGTTGAAGCGGGGCTTCTTCTGCTTGATGAGGTGGTTCTCGAGGGCCAGCGCCTCCTTGTTATTGGCGACGACAATATAGTTGACGTCGGCGGCCTCACGGACGAGCGTGCCGGTCTTGGCGTCCTCCCAGGGGCCTTCGTGAAAGTAGGAAGAGACACGCGAGCGCAGGTTCTTTGCTTTGCCTACGTAGATGACCTCGCCCTCGGCGTTCTTGTAGAGGTAAACGCCGGGCGAGACGGGCAGCGTGCGGATTTTAGCGGAAAGATCCATGAGGGTCGCCGATGGTTTCTATGATAGAGCTTCAGTAGAAAATGAGTCAGCGTCACAAGAGAGCAAGAGTTTGCGGTAAAACTTCGGTCGCAGCGCGGGTACTACTCAGGCGCGGCAAGCTGTGCTCCCAACGATCGCTTCTGGAGTTGCATTGCCCACAGCAATAGCAGGCTCAGGACCAGGATGCTCCAGCTCTCGTGCGGCAGGACGATCGCCCTCCACCACCACGAATTCCTCAGCACTACAAAATGGCCAGTGCGCTGGAGCTGTTGAAGAAGCGATCCTCCGGGAACCAGAAATGCCAGAATGATCACAGTGAGAACCGCTTTGGCGGAGGTGCGGACGTGACTGCTCAACGCCCTCAGGCTCCAAGACAGGGGAAAAATCAGCAGCGACGCGTCGTAGAAGCGGTGATAAACCGGCAGAAGGCTGAGGACCGCAAGTGAGCTCAGTTCGAGCCAGTCGTTTTGAAGGCGTGGCTGCCGGCTCACTAGAGAGAGCCAACTCAAGCCCGCTGCCGCTGTAATGATGAGAGCCACAACCGTCGCCTCGCTGCGATTGTGAAGCAGCGCGTAGGCGGCGACCTGAAAGTTGATTAGGCCGAAACGGAGGGGATTGGCTTCGGTGAAGTCGCCAAGGCTGCCGCGAGCAAACAAGACTCGATTGTCGTAGAGGTAGCTCTCCAGCCACGGAGTGGCGCCGACGCTCAAGCGTAGCAACGGGATGACGAACAAGATCGCGGCCGAAAGGCAAGCGACCACGGAAATGCGCCAGCGGCGGCGAACAAGATAGTACAAAAGAAAGGGCAGGCCGATCTGGGGCTTTAGGCCTAGGGCCACGGCGATGAGGAAACCGGCTAGTGCGTCGCGCTGTCGTTCAGCGGACCATACGGCGGCAGCGCCGGCGGCGACGGCCACGATTACGATGCTTCCCGCCGCAAGGCCGGTGTGAAACGGAGCCAGGGCGAGTGCTAACGCCAGGAGGACGTATGCACGGTTGGTCTGCCCGCCATGCTTGGCAAGGCTGAAAACGGCAGCGACCGTGATCAAGAAAGCGCCGACGCTGATCGCCAGCCATAAGGGTTGCGCGATGCGCCAGGGAAGAAGGGCGACAGGAGAGATCAGGATCAGCGCACTCAGCGGGTAGGCAGTTGGAATGCCTCGCCTATAAACGAGGGACCCATCGGCGAGGTTTTTCGTCAGGAAATCGGGGTGGTTGACTTCGGGCGGCCAGAAGCGCACGAGGTTCTGCGGGCTGTAAGGGTCCGCACCCTGCAACATAGCCCTCGTCTGAATGTAGGGAGAAATGAAGTCGTTGAAGTGAGCGGCATGTGCGAAACGTACAGGACCGCGGAGAACAAACTCGGCGCTGGCCAGCAGTACGAGCGCAAAGAGAATGACCTGCACGAGTGTCGCGCTGCGGATCAGGCGCCCCATCCTTGCACAAACTCCACCAGAGTTCGCAGCGCCACGCCCGACGGCCCCTTGGCGATCCACGGCTTGTTCTCTTCGACCCATGCAGTGCCGGCGATGTCGAGATGCACCCACGGCGTGTCCTCGGCGAACTCCTTCAGAAACATCGCCGCCGTCACTGCGCCGCCTTGGCGACCGCCCGAGTTCACGACATCGGCGATGCTCGACTTGATCATCTCCTTGTATTCGTCGTCCAGCGGCAGCCGCCACATCTTCTCGCCAGCTTGCCGGCTTGCCTCGACGAAGCGCGCGTACATCTGGTCGTCGCTGGCGAAAATGCCAACATTCACCGCCGCTAAAGCAACGACGACCGCGCCAGTCAGGGTGGCAGCGTCCACCAGATGGGTGCAGCCGAGTTGGCGGGCATAGCAAAGGCCATCAGCCAACACCAGGCGGCCTTCGGCGTCGGTATTGATGATCTCGATCGATTTGCCGGACATGGCAATCTGCACATCCCCCGGCTTTTGCGCTTTTCCCGAGGGCATGTTCTCGGTGGCGCAGATGATGGCCGTAACTTTCACTTTGGGCTTGAGGAGGGCGATGGCGCGCATGGCGCCGATCATCGTCGCGCCGCCGGCCATGTCGTACTTCATCTTTTCCATGCCGTCGGCCGGCTTGATCGAGATGCCACCGGTGTCGAAGGTGATTCCCTTACCGACTAGGCCGAGATGAAGGTTTTCGGGCGCGCCTTGCGGTTCATAGCGGAGCACGATCAGCGCCGGTGGTTCCTCCGATCCTTGGGCCACACCCCAGAATGCGCCCATCTTCAATTCTTTGATTTTGTCCGTGCCGTGCACTTCGCACTTCAGCCCGACCTCAGCGGCCATCCTTTTCGCGCGCTCTGCCAGGATGGTCGGGGTCATGCGGTTCGAAGGCTCGTTGACCAAGTCGCGAGTGAAGTTCTGCGATTCTCCGACGATGCGGGCCGCGCTCATCGCCTCTTCGAGTCGTGCTTGGTCGCCGCATGTCACGACGGTTAGCGCATCGATCTTCTGATCCTTGCGGTCGCTCTTGTAGGAATCGGGGTCGAAGTTGCCAATGAAGGCGCCCTCCACCACTGCTTTCACGCCGTCTTTGGCTTCGATCGTTTCCGGCGGAGCGAAGGCAAAGCTGCGAATGCTTTTGCTCTTGAGCGTTCGCGCGGTTGCGCTGGCGACTTTGCGCAGTTCCGCGGAGGAGAAGCTTTTGGCCTTGCCACCGCCAACCAGCAGCAGGCGCCTGGCTTTCAAGCCCGCCGGCCGGTGGAGCAAAGTCGTCTCGAACAGCTTGCCGGTGAGCTCGCCACTGGCAATCACGTCCTGGGCAGCTTCCCGCACAGTTGCATCGCCGGATTCGACCGTGGCTTTCGGCTTGTCTTTCTCGCCGTGGTCAAGCACAACCACAGCCAGGCACTCGGTTTCCACTTGGGAGGGGGCAAGGAAAGAGAGGTTCGTGTTCATGGTGGGAGTTCCTAGTATCGACCGTCGGCTGGGGAGGGCGCAACTCCCATGCCGGGAACCTAGGCGCGAGTGCCGGGCGCTGCCGAAGCGGCAAAGAAAAAGGCGGGACCGAAGTCCCGCCCTGTTTGAAGTTCTTCTTCGGCTGATCCTACTTGCCGGTGCCGGTCAGATTCGAGGTCTGCGGACTGTTGCTGGCGCTGTCGCTCACGCTCAGCGTACCCGTCCTCGTTCCGGTCTGCGTCGGCGTGAACGTCACGCCGATCGTGCACTTTCCCTTGGCGGCTAGGCTCGTCCCGCAGGTCGTTGTCGACACCGCGAAATCCCCAGTCGTCGAGATCACGATGTTGGTCAGCGTCACGGTCTGGTAGTTGGTCAGAGTAAACGTCTTCGGCGGACTGGTCGTGCCCACGGCCCGCGCCGGATAGGTCGCGCTGGCCGGTGTCAGCGTCGCCGGCAAGACTCCCTTGCCCGTCAAGCTGATCACTTGCGGGCTGTCGGCAGCGTTGTCGGTAAACGTCAGCGATCCGGTTCGAGTTCCCGCCGCTAGCGGTTTGAACGTCACCTGGACTTTGCAGCTCTTCCCAACGGCCAGGCTCGCGCCGCAGGTGTTCGAGTAAATCGCGAAGTCACTGCCACTGAGCACGATGCTGGAGATGTTCAGCGTCGCCGTACCGGTGTTAGTCAGCTTGAGCGTCTTGGGCGCGGTCGTCGTGCCCACCACTGTCGCGGCGAACTTGAGCGTCGTCTTGTTGAAAGTAGCGATCGGAGCATTGTTCGAGATCGTGAGGCTTAGAGTGGTGGTGTGAGTCAAGCTGCCCGACGTGCCGGTGATGGTGATCGTCGAGGTTCCGGGAGTTGCGTTCCCCGCGACCGTCAGGGTCAACGTGCTCGTTGTGGTGGTCGGATTCGGATTGAACCCCGCCGTCACACCGTTCGGCAAACCGGAAGCGCTCAAGGTCACGCTGCTATTGAACCCGTTCAGCGGAACCACACTGATCGTGCTCGTGCCGCTGTTCCCGACGGTGATGGTGAGCGTGTTCGGGTTAGCATTCAAGCTGAAATCCGGATTCCCGGAGCAGCCCGGGAAGATGAAGTTGCCAATCGCCGTGCTCCAGTCGAAGCCACCGTTCTGCTTCTGATACTCCTCAGTGAACCAGAACGTGCAGTCATCGGTTGGGTCGATGGTCAGGGAGCTGTAGTCACCCCAGCGGCTGCCGCCACCGGTCTGTGATCCCAGGCCGGCTTTCATGACCACTTCCGATTCCAGCGTGCCCGCCGGATCCGAAGGAATGCGGCCCGCATAGAGTAGCGACGGGAACTGGCCCGCTCCTGTCCCGGAACGGCTATAGCCGACCGCGATGTTCTGGTTCTGATCCATAGCAATCGCCGGCATCCAGCGCCACATTGAATCCGGCGCATAGGTACCCGACTGGAACATCGTGGGGCCGGTCTCGGGATTGCGCATCTCATACCACCGGATGCCGCCACTGCTGCCGGCTACGATCGAGTGGCTGGCGAGCAGCGTGGTGTGGTCGCCAAAGTTGCGGTATACCAGGCGATACATCAGCCGGTCGCCGAGCGACTCCAGCTTGTCACTGCCATTGGTGGGCTGGGGCACGCAGCGTCCCCGGGCGAAGTTGTTGCACAAGGGAGTGAACGCCCCCACCGAAATGAGCGTGGGGCCGGTGAAGGTGGAGTTGGACGGAGTGGTGAAATCCACGTGGAACTTGAACATGTCGATGTTCGCGCTGCCGGAGGGATCCAGCTCCATCACGAAGTTCGGAGTGCCTACCGCGGGAGGCGTTGGGCCATCCAAATCGGAAGGCAACTCGCTCCACTGGCTCGAATTCTGCTGGAAGCAGACCATGGTGGCACTCTGGCCCGCCAGCATCTTGCTGCGATCAGCGGCGCAGGCATTCGCGCCCACGTACGCCGTGCCGGTAATATTGAAGTTGTTGAAGGTGAAGTAGTAAGCATCCGGCCACACACCCATCTTGGGGTAGTCGGGGAAATTGTTGAACGGAAATGCGTAGCGATAGTACGCGCCCGTCGCATCCGAAGTCTGAGACACAGCCACACACTCATAGTCCGGGGCCGAGCTGTTGATCGCGAACTGACTGACGACCCAGCGCTGAGCCGCCGCGTCAAATCTTACGACCGTGTCGCCGCTGTTGTCGGTCTGGCAAGACCCGCCGAATCCGGACCAGAACGCATTGCCGGACAGCGGACCCAGGACCTTGTTCCCCGCCTTGTCGTACACGGCATAGAAGAGGTTGATGTACTGGAGGTATTGGCTGGTACCGGGCGCGCCATCGTTGTCGGGAGGCATGCAGTTGCAGAAGAACTGGTCGCCGAAGCCGAGGCCATCGAATTCCAAGCCGAAGTTGGGAGTCTGCAATTTCGGAGAATTTGCTTCCGTCTGCAGGACTGGGTCGGGCTGATACTTATTGCTCTTCCACGGGTTCCTGGGGTTAACGTTGTTCTCGATTTCGTGCTCCGAGGGCATGCTGAACTCGGGAAGCAGTGGCGCCACTTCGCGCAGCACCGGCCCGGTGTCATGTTTGAATTCCCGAATCACGATGGGCCCCTGCGTGACCACGGGAGACTGTTGAGCGAATGTCGGCAGCGCCAGACACACAACTGTCAAAAACGCCGCAAGTACGTACAGACCGGGATGCCTTGTTGTCAACATGTTCCTCCTTACGAATCTTGACTTCATTTCTTTTCCCCGACCATTTCGGCGGGTACGTAAACCCCTTCCAAACTCAATGTCAAACTGTCATCAGCTTCCAATGTGCCTTCGTAGGTGCCGCCACCCTTGATCCCTTTGAACTTCCCGGTGCCGCGCATGAAGCTCCACCGCCCCTTGGTGCTCATCGGGCCTTTCTCCGCCAGCACCTGCCCCATGGTGCGCATGGTGAGCTTTTCCCCGTTGTCCAGCGTTTCGACCTCGAAGCCGTGGACATGCAGCATGCCCTCCGCCTTTTCGATGAAATCGACCGCCACGCCCGTCTTGGCCTTGGCATCGAGAATCGCCAGTGGTTTGGTCCAGGTGCATTGCCGCTGCAGGAGCATCAGCGCGTGCCCGGGCCGATCCGGAACCTCAACGGAGTGGGCGACATCCGGCTTCTGGCAGCGAATCTCACCTTCGACCTTCACCAAATTCCCGGTGAAGGTCTCCCCCTTGTCCAAATCCGTGTCTTGCGCCGCCAAGCACAGCGGGAAACAGAACAGCCACAGAAACAGAACAACACCGCACAGGTGTGATCCAGACAGACTCCTTGGAGAGAGCGACAGGGACATTCTCTTAGTCATGACACAGTTTGATCTCTAACGGCTGCGAGAGCTGAAACCTGGTTTTATTTGATACGACCCCTGCATGCAGGGATGGGGGATGACCTACTATCGCGCGGTAGTATAACCCGCATTTTGTTAAAAGCACACTAAAAATACATTCGCGAGGCTCTTTTTTTACAATTCCGGCTCTCATCCGGCGGGTCTTGCTCGTGCGTTTCCTAAAATGGGCAATCTTCTGCTCACAGCGCTTCACAGTCAGCGCAATTTCTTGCACAATCCGCCTCTCCCAAAGCAGGCAAACGCCCGATCGGGAACTGGCACCGTGGAAATCACGCTCGCTTTCGACCGCGGGTGATGGCTTCGCGTGCTTCCCGTTCGGCGGTGCGCCGCCGTTCGGTCTCGCGCTTATCCCATTGCTGCTTGCCGCGGGCCAGCGCCAGTTCGATCTTCACGCGGCCGTTCCTGAAGTACATCCGGGTGGGTATCAGCGTGAGTCCTTTCTGCTGGGTCTTGCCGGCCAGCCTGCGAATCTCTTCCCGGTGGACTAGCAGCTTGCGTGTGCGCAAGGCGGCATGGTTGGAATAGCTGCCGTGCTCGTAGGGACTGATGTGGCAGTTCAGCAGCCACAGTTCGCCGTCTTTGATCAACCCGTAGGAGTCCTTGAGATTGGCTTTGCCGGCGCGTACCGACTTTACCTCCGTTCCGGTCAGCACCACGCCCGCCTCGAATTTTTCGAGCAAGAAATAGTTATGGCGGGCGTTCCTATTGACAGCGGCATCTCGTTCTCCGGATGCGGTGGGCTGGCGCCGCGGGTTCTTCTCCGGACTGGGACGCGTCGGGTGAGTGCTCTGCCTGGCCATCCGTGGAATGAAAGTACCACGATAGGAGGTCTGAAGTCGCAGGTCGGAGGTCTCGGGAAAAGCAGCCGTCCGCAGTGCTGCTACACTGCTGCCTGACACCTGCAACCTGCAGTACAGGTACCAATGAGTGTAAGCACTTCACTGCCAGTCACTTCGGGCGCATGTTAAGGCGATGCTATAATCCGTCTTTCCAGCACTTTGCGCGCACGACAGCGGCGCGGCGAGCCTCGTCCCGTGCATTTCGGGCGCTGGATTTCGCCCGGTGGCTGCCGCCGGCGCAAGAGATTTCTCTGAGGACTGTCTGATGAGACGCCTGATCCGTCCCGCCCTGTTCTTTCTGCTTCTCGGCTCCAGCCTTCCCGTTCTTGCTGCGGACCAGGCCAAAACGCTGTATGAGAAGGGCGCCGACGCCGAAGCCCGGCAGAACTACGAACAGGCCTATGACTATTTCAAGCAGGCCTTCAACCTCAAACCGAAGGACCTCAAGTACCGCGCCTCCTACGAGCGCACGCGTTTCCTGGCTGCCGCCTCCCACGTCCATCGTGGGCAGATCCTGCGCGACGCCGGTAAACTCGAAGACGCCCTGGAGGAGTTCAAGAAGGGCCTGGAGATCGATCCCTCTTCTTTTATTGCCCAGCAGGAACTCCGCCGCACCCAGCAGATGATTCAGGAGGCCCAGAACCCTCCGCCGCAGGCCTCGGGCACGGGCGCCTCGGCCTTGCGCAAGCGCTTGGAGCAGGCCCAGGGGCCGGTGGAGCTGGCGCCCATCTCCAGTGTTCCTATCACCCTCAAGGTCACGGAGATGTCGAACGTGATCTACGAGACGGTCGGGAAACTCGCTGGCATCAACGTGCTCTTCGATCCTGAATACACGCCGCGCCGTGTCCGCATCGAGTTGAACGGAGTCTCGCTCGAAGAGGCGTTGGAAATCATCTCCATCGAAACCAAAACCTTCTGGCGTCCGGTGACGCCCAACACCATCTTCGTCGCGCAAGACAATCCAGCCAAGCGGAAAGAGCTCGAACAGAACGTCATCAAGACCTTCTACCTCTCCAATCTTTCCCAGCCCACCGAACTGCAGGACGTGGTGAACGCGATGCGCACCATCCTCGAGGTCAGCCGGATTCAGCAACTGCCTTCGCAGGGCGCGATCGTCGTGCGCGGCACGCCCGATCAGATGACCCTGGCCCAGAAGCTGATTGACGACCTCGACAAGGCCAAGCCGGAAGTGCTGGTGGAAGTGGCGGTGATGCAGGTGAGCCGCGACAAAATGAGGAACCTGGGCATCAGTCCTCCGACCAGCGCTTCGGTGCAGTTACAGCCTAACGTCAACACCGGGACCGGCACCGGGACCGGCACTGGCACGGGCACCGGTACCGGCACGGGAACGTCGGGTTCGTCGTCGAACGGAATTAACCTCAATACGCTAGCCAACCTGAACGCGACCGACTTCCAGGTGACCATTCCGTCGGCGACGGCGACAGCGTTGCTCAGCGATAGCACGACCAAGCTCATTCAGAATCCACAGATCCGCGCCTTGGATGGTCAGAAAGCGAGCTTGAAGATCGGCGACCGCGTGCCTGTGGCCACCGGATCTTTTCAGCCGGGCATCGGTGGAGTCGGCATTAACCCTCTAGTGAACACCCAGTTTCAATACCTCGATGTGGGCGTGAATATCGATATCACTCCCCGCGTGCATGCCGGGCGGGAAGTCACTCTGAAGATGTCGCTGGATATTTCGGCGGTCACCGGTAAGTCCACCATCGGCGGCATCGACCAGCCGGTTATCGGACAACGCAAAATTGAGCATGAGATCCGGCTCAAGGACGGCGAAGTGAATCTTCTGGGCGGGATCATGGAGGACCAACAGACCAAGTCCCTAAGCGGGATTCCGGGTCTGGCTTCGATTCCGCTGCTCAAGTACTTGTTCTCGGAGACGCAGATGGAGCGCCGGGAGAACGAGATTGTATTCGTCATCGTGCCGCACATCATCCGCGGGCCCGAATATTCGCGCACGAATCTCGACATGATCGACGTCGGCACGGCGAGCGCACTCGAGTTGCGGCGCTCCACCAGCAAGGCGGCGCCAGCGCCTGCGAGCGCACCCGCCGCGGCTCCGGTTGCGCAGCCCCCGGCCGCTACACCACAAGCCCAGGCGCAGCCAGCACAGCCCACGCCGCAGGTTGCTCAGGCTTTCCCGCCAGCCGGGACTCAGCCATTCACTCCGCCTGTTGCAGGTGCGCAGTCGGGCCAGTCGAGCCCGCCCGGGATGGGTTCGCAGACCGCCGCAGCAACGTTCCTGTTTGATCCGCCGGAGCTTAATCCGGCCAAAGGCTCGACATTCACCGTCAACGTGATGCTCTCCGGGGGGCGGAACGTTTACTCCGTGCCCTTGCAGATCAACTACGACCCCAATCAGGTTCAGGTCGTGAATGTCTCGAACGGAGGTTTCTTGTCGCAAGATGGCCAGGCGGTGGCGTTGGTCCATCGCGATGACCCCACCACCGGGACTCTGCAGGTGACGGCCACGCGTCCGCCCGGCTCGGGCGGCGTGTCCGGCCAGGGGGCGGTGGTGACGCTCACCCTGGTTGCCAAGGTGCCCGGCCAGTCAGCATTGTCCATTACGCGCGGTGGGGCGCGCGATCCCGCCATGCAGCCGATCAGTATGAACGGCGCGCAGGCGGCGGTTACGATTCGGTGAGACCTCACCGCCGAGACGCCAAGGGCGCCGAGAAGATGGTTGTGAGAGAAACGCTGATGCACTCTAGGAATCATGAGTTCTGCCATCCGAGGTGCACCACGGCACGCAATCGGCGGTTTCGAACATGAGATCTGGGATCAATCTCGGCGAACTCGGCGTCTCGGCCGTGAAAATGCGGCGTTCCCGCGGCTTCACGCTGGTCGAGCTGATCACCGCCACTATCATCATCGTGATTCTCGCGACCATGGCTGTCCCGGTCGTTCGCTTTGCTGTCAAGCGCGAGCGCGAACGCGAACTCCGCTACGACCTTTGGATGATCCGCGACGCCATCGACCGTTACAAAGATGCCGCCGATCGCGGTGCTTTCCAGATCAAGGTCGGCAGCGAAGGCTATCCTCCCGACCTTGACACCTTGGTCAACGGCGTCGATGTCCAGGGCAAGAAGTTGAAGTTCCTGCGTAAGATTCCCGTCGACCCCATGACTGGCCAGGCAGAGTGGGGAATGCGCTCGATGCAGGATGACCCCAACTCCGAATCGTGGGGCGAGCAGAACGTCTTCGACGTCTACAGCAAGTCGGAGGGCGAGGCGCTCGACGGAACCAAGTACAAGGACTGGTAGATGAGACGCAGGTGGCAGCCCCGCACTCGCGGGTTCACGTTGATCGAGATGATGGTGGTGATCAGCATCATCCTGATCCTGCTCGCGATTGCACTGCCTATGTACAGCCAGTACATTCAGCGGACTAAAGAGGCCAAATTTCGCAGCGACCTGAAAACGCTCAATGACGTCATTGAGGCGTATTCCCTGGACAAGAAGAAGGCGCCACAGACCCTCGACGATTTGGTGCAGGCGGGCTATCTCAAGTTCATTCCGCCCGACATTACGGGTAGCAAGGACACCTGGGTGACCGTGCCGGAAGATCCGCAGAACGCGATGGACCCTAACCAGATTGGCATCGCTGGCGTGCATAGCGGCTCCGATCAGGTCGCGAGCGACGGCACGCCGTACTCGAGTTGGTGAATTGAGAGCGGAGTGTGTCTGCTAATACTTCGTGGATCCTGAAAACCAGGAATTGGCAGATGAGGAAAAGGCGTTTGCGCGGCAGTTTTGGCTTCACGCTGATCGAGATGATGGTGGTCATCAGCGTAATGCTGATCCTGCTCGCAGTGGCCACGCCGATCTATACGCAGAGCGTGAGGCGCGCACGGGAAGACGCGCTGCACAAGAATCTGGAAACGCTCAACAAGGTCATCTATCAATACACCCTCGACAAGCAGAGGGCGCCTCAGTCCCTCGAAGATCTGGTGCAGGCCGGCTATCTCAAGTCCGTTCCCGAAGACATCACCGGCCGCAACGACACCTGGCAGATTGACCAGGAAGAGGACATCATCATGCTCCTGGAGCAGACCCAGACTGGCATCGTCGGCGTGCACAGCGGCTCCGATCAGACTGCCAGCGACGGTACGGCGTATTCGAGTTGGTGACCTGCCCGCGCTCCTCTGCTACCTTAGTTGTGCTTCCCGGGAGGACCCGTGAACTTCCTCAACCGGCTACAACCCCTAGCCTTGCTCGCCCTGCGGCTCGTGCTCGGCGCGATCATGATCGCCCACGGCTACCACAAGGTGTTCGGCGGATTCCACGGCCATCAGCAGATGGTCGGTTCGCTGGGGCTGCCGGCTTGGCTGGCCTATCTTTCCGCGGGCGCGGAATTCTCAGGCGGAATCGGCCTCGTGCTCGGTCTGTTCACCCGCTTCTTTGGGCTCGCGCTCTTGATTGAAATGGGAGTCGCGATTTGGAAGGTGCACTGGAAGAGTGGGCTGACCGGCTCGAACGGAATGGAATTCCCCCTTACCTGTGCTGCGATCGCTCTGGCCCTGCTCTGCTTCGGCGGCGGGCCTTGGGGGGTGACCCTCCGTGGACTGGGCGGCCCCGGAAAAGCGAAGAAGGCGGCGTAATCACCTTTTGCTCGACTGCTGGAATGCTCACTAGTTTTTTTGTGTTGGAAAATTGCCAACCTGTCATCCTGAGCGAAGCGAGAAGTTCACGCAGTGAACTTCCCGCGGAGTCGAAGGACCCCTGTTGCTGAATCCGTCGACACCGATGCGAGGTGTTCTCCCCTTGAACTCGACAGCATCGTGAGAACGCCTTTCCGCCGATTGGTGGCGTATGCGACGTAGGGGTCCTTCGACTCCGTCGCTGCCTCGCTTTCGCGAGGCACTTCCTCGCTCAGGATGACAGTGAAGTAATTCGAGCGGCCGCGGCGCGCTCAGTACTCCGCCAGTTCTTTCATTGCTCGGTACAGGTCGCCGGGCTGGGGCAGGATCGCGTTTTCCAGAATCGGTTGATACGCCACAAACGTGTCGGTGGCGGCAACCCGTTTCACTGGAGCGTCGAGATGATCGAAGAGTTGGTCGGCGATACGCGCGGCGATCTCCGCGCCGTATCCCCAGCTCAGCGAGTCTTCATAGGCGATGAGCACGCGATTCGTCTTCTTCACCGATGCAGCGATCGCCTCCCAATCGAACGGATTCAAACAACGCAGGTCGACGAGTTCCGGGCTGACGTGATGCTCGCGTTCCAGTTTCTGCGCGGCCTGCAATGTGCGCGGAACCACTGCACCATAAGTGATCACCGTCAAATCGGTTCCGGGGTGCACGATCTTCGCTTTCCCGAACGGAACCGTGAAGTCCGGTCCCGGATAAGCCGCCCGCCCATAAGTCTCGCGATAGAGGCGCTTGTGCTCGAAGAACAGGACCGGGTCGTCGCAGCGGATCGCGGTGCGTAATAGGCCAGCCGCGTCGAGCGCGTTCGAAGGGAACACGACACGCAGGCCCGGAATGTGGGTGAAGATGCTCTCGCCGCACTGGGAGTGGTAAATCGCCCCCCCGGTGAGATACCCGCCAATGGCCACGCGCACCACCAGCGGCGCCGAGAAAGCGTTGTTCGACCGCCAGCGGATGGTGGGCAGCTCGTCGCGGAGCTGCATCATGGCCGGCCAGATGTAATCGAAGAACTGAATCTCCACGACTGGTTTCAAGCCACGTGTGGCCATGCCGGTAGCGCGTCCGACGATGTTCGCTTCCGCCAGCGGCGCGTTGAAGACGCGGTCAGCGCCGAACTCCATCTGCAGTCCCGCCGTCAGCTTGAAGACTCCGCCCTTTCCCTTGACCAGCTTCTGCTTGACGTACTCTTCGCGGCTGGCGTCGGCGACATCCTCGCCGAAGATGACGATGCGCTCGTCGCGCCGCATCTCGTCGCGCAGCGTGGCGTTGATCAGGTCGGCCATCGTCTTCGGCTGCGAAGCCGCCGGGCGCTTGTTGCCCTCTCCTGCCACCCCTTCCGGCGCGACCGACGCCGGAGGCCGATCGAATGCCGCCGAAGTCGGGTCGAGGTCCGGCGAATAGACGTAGTGGTGGACTGTTTCCGGCTGCGGCACGGGCGCCTCGAGAGCGCGATCGGCGGCGGCCTGAACCTCTTCGTCCACCTCCTTCTCGATCTTGTTGATACCCTCTCCGTCGAGGATGCCTTCGCGCAGCAAAAACATCTGCAGGCGCGAGATGGGATCACGGGCGGCATCCCTCTGGCGCTCGGCGTCAGGACGATACAGGCGCTCGTCATCCGACAACGAGTGCGAATACGGACGAATCACGTGCGCATGCACAAACGCCGGACCGTAACCCGCCCGGCAGTATTCTGCTGCCCGCTTGAAGGCGACGTAGGCGACTACGGGATCAGTGCCATCCATTTCTTCGAAATGGAAATGGGGGAAGCCCGAAACTAACCGCGAGATATTCCCCCCCGCAGTCTGCACTTCCACCGGAACGGAGATCGCGTACTCGTTGTCCTCTACGCAGAACAGCACCGGCAGCCGCCGGTTGGAAGCCGTGTTCATCGCTTCCCAGAATTCGCCCTCGCTGGTTGTGCCGTCGCCCAGCGACACGTAGGTGACTTCGTCACCCTGAAACTGGATGTCTTTGAACTGCCGGTAGTCACCCTCGGTTTTGTGCGCAGCCTCAGGATGACGGGCGAAATACTGTCCCGCCTCGGCGCACCCCACGGCCTGCAGAAGCTGCGTTCCCGTGGCGGAAGACTGCGTCACGACGTTCAGATGCTTGAAGGCCCAGTGCGAGGGCATCTGACGTCCGCCGGAACAGGGATCGTCGGCCGCGCCCACCGCCCCCAGCAGCATCTCGTAGGGCGTCGCTCCCAGCGCCAGGCAGAGCGCCCGGTCGCGATAATAGGGATAGAACCAGTCAGAGCCGCTCTTCAGCGCGAAAGCGGCGGCCACTCCCACCGCCTCGTGCCCCGCGCCGGAGATCTGGAAGAACACCTTCTGCTGGCGCTTCAGCAGGATCTCGCGGTCATCCAGGCGCCGCGAGGTGTACATCACGCGATACGCGTCGACTAGTTGCTGGCCCGTCAGCCCCTCATAGACCTTGGCCGTCTGGAGGGCGCCTTCGTTCAGCTTGGGATCGACTTTGGTGGTAGCCATCCGGTCGCATCACCCCAACGCGGCATTTTGACGGTAACTTATTGTAAATGGCCAGGGGCGGTTGGTGAAATAGAGGCTTCAGGCTCCAGGCTTCCGGTGTCAGGGTGCGCCCCGAACCAGGCCCCGTCCTGCTTCGCCCGACTCGCCATCGGCTGTGCTGAGACCTGAAGCCTGACACCTGACGCCTGAAGCCCATCGCATCATTTATTCTGATCTGTCCATGATTCGCTTCCTGCGCCAGTTTGATCCCCACACGATCCGCCTGCTCATCTTCGATCTCGATGGGACTCTGGTCGATTCCCGCCTCGATCTGATCCAGTCTATCAATGCCATGCTTCGCCATTTCTCGCGGCCGGAACTGCCTGGCGACCTCATTGCCACTTACGTCGGAGACGGCGCGCCCACGCTGGTGCGCCGGGCGCTCGGCGACGCCGGCGACGAGCAGTTGTTCAAGTCTGCGCTGGAATATTTCCTTGCCTACTACCGCATCCACAAGCTCGACCACACGACGGTCTATGCCGGGATTCCCGAGGCGCTGGCACGAATTGCCGCGAGCCCGTGTGGGGCGGGCCTTCCTGCCCGCCAATCGACCGAGGCTTTAATTGATTCCTCTTCTCGAAGCTTACAGCCGTCCCAGCCAGACCTGGGCCCCCCTTTGGATGCAGACATCAGAGCGGACAGGCTTGCCCTGAGCAAAGCCGAAGGGAGTGCCCGCCCCACACAAGCAAGCCGGCGCCTCATGGCGGTGCTCTCCAACAAGCCCGTCAATCCTTCCCGCGATATCATCCGCGCCCTCGGCCTGGGAGATTTCTTCGTCTGCGTGTACGGCGGCAATAGCTTTGCGACCAAGAAGCCCGATCCGCAGGGAGTACAAACCATCCTGGAAGAGACGGGTGTGGCCGCATCAGAGGCAATGATCGTCGGGGATTCATCAATCGACGTACTAACTGGCCGCAACGCCGGCCTCTGGATCTGCGGCGTGACCTACGGCTTCGCCCCCCACACACTGAAAGACCTCCCGCCGGACGTAGTGGTGGAGAGCCCGTCGGAACTGGCGGAGTTGTTTGAGTAAAGATTGACGAGTCTGTGCAGTTGCACTCTCCCCACTGAGTTTGACAATCCGACTCGAGAACTCCAAACTTAAAACAATGAGTTATTCCCGGATCGTGGGGGCTTGCGCCGTTAGCTGCGTGATCTCTGTCATCTTGCTGTTTCTGTTCCCGGCCAGCACAGGTCCATTCCCGGTCGTGCACGGCCCTGCTACAGCCCTCCGCGCAAAACAGGCCGCTAACTTGATCTTTTTGAGCATCATCTTTTGCGGTCTGCTACTCGCCGGTTTTGCCGGACTTCCATGCGGCCTCGTTTCCGTGCCGCCACACTCCGCGAACCCTTCTTCAACCTCGTCATTGTCTCCTTGCTCCGTGCTCCGCTGCTAAGGGCGCTCCGTTCATCAACGGCGCCAGGCAATCGATTGATCGATAAGGAGACACGTAAGGATGCAGAACCTCCCTACTACATTCGCGGCTTTTCGTAACCGGCTCTCTGCGCTGTTTCTCCGCTGGACTCCAACCGAGCGCCAGCGGCTGCTGGCGCTCACTGTTATCAGCGGCGGCCTGTGCGGGCTGGCAGCGGTCGCGTTTCACCGCGGGATCGACCGTGCCGAGTCACTGCTGATCAGTCGCGCCCTTGTGGCTCCGGGGCATTCCTGGATCTATCTGACCATCCTGACGCCTGCTCTCGGCGGTCTGGTCGCCGGTCTGGCGCTGCACTATTGGGCGCCAGGCGCGGTCGGGAGCGGCATTCCCCAGGTGAAGGCAGCCTATGCGATGGAGTCCGGACGCGTCACATTTCGTGACGCCGTCGGCAAGTTCATTCTCGGTATTCTCCAGGTCGGCAGCGGAGCGTCCCTCGGCAGGGAAGGACCGACAGTTCAGATCTGCGCGGGAATTTCCAACTGGCTGGCGCGCGCTGCTCAGCTCTCGCGCCAGGGACAGCGCCGCATGGCGCCGGTTGGCGTGGCGGCGGGCATAGCCGCTGCCTTCAATGCGCCCATCGCCGCGGTTACTTTCACGCTCGAAGAAGTGATTGGCGATCTTGACCAAACCATGCTTTCCGGCGCCATCGTCGCCGCCGCCATTGCCGCTGCGGTCGAGCGCAGTATTCTTGGCCAAAACCCTGTCTTTGCTGTGGAGCGCCCGTACGCGCTCGGTCCCGCCTCTTCGCTGATTTCCTATGCGATTCTGGGACTCGCGGCCGCCGTCGTCTCCGTCGCTTTTACCGAGTCGCTGCTTGGTCTGCGGTCCCGCTTCAAGGATTTCACCTCGGTGCCGCAATGGACCCATCCGGCCATCGGAGGTGCGGTCACCGGGCTTCTCGCGGTCATCGCGCTCGCGTGGTTGAAGCAGGATGGAATCACCGGCGTCGGCTATCGCACACTCTCCTCCGCGCTCACCGGATCTCTACCCGCGAAAGTCCTGCTTGGCCTGTGTGTCCTCAAGTTCGGCGCCACGGTCTTTTCGTATTCCAGCGGGGGCGTCGGCGGGATTTTCGCACCGGCGCTGTTCATCGGCGGAATGCTTGGCGGCTTCGTTGGATGCCTGGATGTTGCTCTCTTTCACCACTCCGCCGATTCCATCGGCGCCTTCGCCCTCGTCGGCATGGGAGCGGTCTTTGCCGGCATCATCCGCGCCCCGATGACCTCGGTCCTGATCATTTTTGAGATGACCGGGAGCTACGGCCTCATCCTGCCGCTGATGATCGCTAACATGAGCGCCTACCTGCTGGCGCGCCACTGGCGTCACATGCAGATCTACGAAGCGCTGTTGTTGCAGGATGGTGTGGTCCTCCCGCATGGAAAACCGGTGACCCAGGAAGGCCCGTCGCAGGTTCTACCGGGCGAGACGCCGCCGTAGAGGGTCTGACCAAGCGGAGCAGAACCTTGCCCCACGCGGGTAGGCTGCGGCTGCCAGCCCGGGAATTGTCGTCCTGCGCGAACCACGCCCGTTCATTTCCAATCGCGTTCGATCCTGATAGGCTCAACGACATCCACCGATAGCACGATGGAGACGCGGCAAGCCGCCTCTCTACGGCAGATTCGAGAATGGGCGACAAACCGAGAATGGGCCACAAACCAGCAACGAACAGCAATTCACGACCTAGCAACTCCAACTCCTGGGGCTTTACCCCCGCCGAACTCCGCAAACTCCGCAGCCTGAAAACCCCGTACGGCATCCAGCGCGCGCTCGATGCCATGCCGTATCACCTCGAGGACACGGCTTGGTCACCGCGCCGCGTGTTACACGAGGGCACCGCGCATTGTTTCGAAGGCGCAGTCTTTGCCGCGGCGGCCCTGCGCGTGAACGGCTATCCGCCGTTGCTTTGGGATCTCGAGGCCGACCACGACACCGACCATGTGCTCGCCATCTATCGCGTGGGCGGCCACTGGGGCGTGGTCGCCAAGTCCAATTTCACCGGATGCCGCTTTCGCGAGCCCGTGTATCGTACGCTGCGCGAGCTGGCCCTGAGCTATTTCAACCTCTACTTCAATCTGCGCGGCGAGCGCACCTTGCGCAGGTTCTCGCGTCCGGTGCACATGAAGCGCTTCGATCATCTCGACTGGATGACCACCGATAAACCGGTCTGGTTCATCGCCGAGTATCTGTGCGACATCTACCACTACCCACTCATCACGCGGGCGCAGGCGAAGCGGCTGCACCGTGTGGACGGGCGCCTATTTCGGGCCGAGTGTCTGGAGCGGGCCGAGAAGTAAGTAACCACGACGCAACCGAACCGCATCATACTTTGTGACGTACATACTGTATGCGCTCTCTTAGCTTTGTTTTAGCGGCCCTGTTACTTGCTGGCTTCGCAGTTGGCCAGGAGCCCGCCACACCTCCGCCGCCACCAGCTGCACCAACCCCGCAAGCTGCAAGCTCCGCGCCCCCGCCCATCGAATTGAAACCGGACGCTTCCGGTACGGTGCCTCAAGAGCAGATCCGCGAGCTGCTGCGCCGCGTCGCTGAAAAGGACATCGAGAACGCAAAGGGCCTGCGCGACTACACCTACATCCAGCGCGGGGAGGAACACAAACTCGATGGCCACGGGAACGTTAAGAAGGTCGAATCGCGAACCTCGGAAATCCTTGAAATCTACGGCGAGCAGGTGGTGCGGCTGATCGCTAAGGACGACAAGCCGTTGTCGGAGAAAGAAGCGAAAAAGGAAGAAGAAAAGATCCAGAAGATCATCGACAAGCGCAAGAACGAATCCGAGGACGACCGCCGCAAACGCCAGGAAAAAGAAGAAAAGGACCGCGAAAAGGGCCGGCAGTTCGTCAAAGAGGTCGCCGACGCCTACAATTTCCGCCTGCTGGATTCCGAAGTCCTGGATGGCCACGACACCTGGGTGCTTGAGGGCGAGCCGCGTCCGGGCTACGAACCGAAACTACGCGAAGCGAAGTTTCTCCCCAAGCTGAAAGGCCGCCTCTGGATCGATAAGGCGGAAACCCAGTGGGTGAAGCTCGACGTAACCACCCTCGACACCATCTCGTTCGGGCTATTCCTGGCGCGGATCCACAAAGGGACACATATCGTTGTTGAGACAACTCGCGTGAACGAAGAAGTCTGGCTGCCGAAGCACGTTGCGGTGCACATCGACCTCCGGCTTGCCCTGCTGAAGAACTTCAACGTCGATATCGACCTGGCGTTCCGTGACTACAAGAAGTTCCGCGCGGAATCGAAGATCACCGTGCTGGGGGAGACGCAGTAGCCAGTTGCTAGGCTCAGGCGAACATCGCCGCCATGGGCACGGAGCTGAGTTCCCGCCCAATGACGACGATGCCGGAATCAGTCACGTGCCATCCGCGCGCCCGGTCGGCATCGAGATCGTAGCCGACCGTCGCGTCTTCCGGAATCCGGACGTTCTTATCCAGGATGGCGCGGCGCAACTTGGCGTGGCGCCCGATGTCGCAGTTGTCCATGATGACGCAGCTTTCGACCAGTGCTCCGGTGTGGACGCGGACGCCACGTCCGAGGACGGACTTGCGTACGATGCCGCCGGAAAGAATGCATCCACCCGATACGATGCTGTCGATGGCCTGGCCGCGGCGATTGTCGTCATCGAAGACGAACTTGGCGGGGGGATCGGGGTAGCTGGTGCTGCGCACGGGCCAGTCGCGATTGTAGAGATTGAGCTCGGGCTTGACGTGGTTCAAGTCCATGTTGGCTTCGTAGAAGGCCTCGATGGTGCCGACATCGCGCCAGTAGGGGATGGCGTCTTCGGCTTCGCCGGGGATGCGGTTGGTCTCGAAGTTGTATGCATAGAGGGGAAAGTGGCCGGCGAGCTTGGGCAGGATGTCCCCGCCGAAATCGTGATGACTGGCAGGGTCTTTGGCGTCGGCCCTAAGCAGATCAAGAAGCGTGCGGGTGGAGAAGATGTAGTTACCCATGGAGGCGTAGACACGGCTGGGATCGCCTGGCATGGTGGGCGCATTGGGGTTCTTTTCGTGGAAGGCTATGATGCCGCCCGCCTGGTTGGCCTCAACGACACCCAATGCGCCAGCGTGCTGCCGAGAAACCGGGATGGCGGCCACGGTGACTTCGGCGTGCTGGGCGATGTGGAAATCAATCATGCTGGCGACGTTCATACGGTAGATGTGGTCGGCGCCGAAGATGGCTACCAGGTGCGGGTCGGACTGCTCGATGAGATTGATGTTCTGGAAGATGGCGTCGGCGGTTCCCTGATACCAGGATTCGCTTTCGGAACGCATCTGCGCGGGCACGTTGATGATGAACTGGCTCTTCAGCACTCCGCTGAACTGCCATCCCTCGCTCAGATGCTGGAGCAGCGACTGGCTGCGGAACTGGGTGAGAACGTAGATGGAGTGGATTCCGGAATTGACAAAATTGCTGAGCACGAAATCGATGATGCGGTACTTGCCGCCGAAGGGAACCGCAGGCTTGGCACGATCGCGGGTGAGCGGGTAGAGCCGGGTTCCTTTGCCGCCGGCCAGCACGATTCCCAACACGCGAAGCGGCAGAGAACGTCGCACAACAGAGGCGGATTCTCGTTCGGGGATGGTGTTGCCCGGCACTCAGCTCTCCCGGAACAGTTCTCCTGCAAATGTTATCAAAGCTCCGCGGTTGATGCGCCTTTCGCAACCACTGCCTACCAGGACCTTCTGTTCCTCTGGTAGGGACGCCGGCCCAACATTCCCATCCTGAAAGCAGGCCAAGGCCGACGCCATAGTGTGCAAGGTCACGTCTTGGCTGTTACGTCGAATGCCAGCGGCCGACGCCTAGCGACTGCGACTGCGTCACCCCACCCGGTACTCGATCCTGATGCCCCGCCGCTCCATCTCTCCCAGAAACGCCTCCGCCGGAACGTCGCGCTCCTGCAGCACGGCGCCGCGCTTCTCGATCGCGCCCGAGCACATCATCTGCAGAACAATCGATGCCGGAAAAGCGGTGGTCCGCATCATCGCGCTCATATCGGTTTTCGGATCGTAGTGATCGACCATGGTGAAGGTGGCAACCCGTCCTTTGAGCCTGCCGCCAAGCAAGCCGCGCACACCCGGGGCCTTGACCGACTCGTGCGCCTCCAGCCGCATGAGGCACACATCCGGCCCTTTGCCCGCGAACGTGCCCTCGAAAATCTTCGACATGACCGCGCGCGGGGCCACTTCCACATCGCCGACCCGTATCTTTTCGCTCGAAAACAGGCCCAGTTCTTTCAGTTCACAGAGCAGGTCATAGTGCCCCGGGTAGCGCAGTGTCTTCTCGAAGCACTCCCCTACTTTGCCTTCGAAACTTTCGGGTAGAGTCGAAGTCCCGCCGGAAGTATGGAACGCGACCAGGGGAGGGAAGCCGTTCATGCGGAAGTCCTCCGGCTCGGTGAGCGGCTCGATGGTCGTCAGCTTGCCCTTGCGGAGAATACGGGCCGGCTCCACATACTCGTTGATGAGTCCCTCCACGGAAAACACAAGCTGGTAGTGGAAAGGGGGCATGGGTTTCTCCGGCAGCCCGCCGACGTAGAGCTTGAGGGCGTCGGCGCGTCCGCCCAGCCGTCGTACAAGCTCGCCGCCCAAAATGGAAGCCATGCCCGGCGAAAGCCCGCAGTCGGGAGCCAGGGCCACGCCTTTCTTCTCCGCCTTCTTTGCCAGCGCCAGTTCCTGGCGGACGACCGTGTTGTTGCCGCCCAGATCGGCAAACTGGCACCCGGCCTCGATCGCGGCTTTGGCCAAGCCGAGGTTCAGAAAGTAGGGCACGGCCGAAAGCGCGCCATCATGCCCTTTCATCAACCGGGCCGCCTCTTTCTGTTTCGAGGCGTCGAGTGCGACGGCACGGACCTTCTTTTCGCCGGCGATGCGGTTCACCCGCGCGACGACATCCCGCGCGCGCTTGATCTCGCTGTCGGCCAGCGTAACCAGCTCAACCTGGTCCTGGCGTGCCATATCGTATGCCGCGGCCGAACCCATCATGCCGGAACCAATCACCAACAGTTTCATGCGTGCTCCTTGCTTGGGAGTGTTCGTAACCAGGAAGAATTCAGGTTAGCGGAACCCTCAGTAGATGAGAAGTGATGTGACTCACTCCGCGCATGGTTGAGGAACCACAACCGGCGCGAATCTTCCCCGTTGCCGGACTCGCAAAACGATCTGCGGAATTACGTTTTTCCGTCACTGGCATTACTGATGCGCGAAGGTTCTCCCTCACGTTCTCAAGGACTTACGCGCCAGTCCAAGTACTTCCGTACCGTCTCTAGTACCTTGGTTACTCCTGCCTCAGTGACCGGAGCATCAACCGCGTAAACACTACTACCGGTTGTACCCATTTTGCCATTTAGCTCAATCTGTAGGCCAAACGCGCAACTACTGCCGGCGCCGATTCCAGAAAACACCCATAAAACCCGAAAAAACCCGAAGATTTAGGTTGACAGGCCCGCTGTTCCGGTTGAGATATGCTCAGCACACCGAAATTCACTCGAACCCGCTCGGATCGAGGACATGGTTCTGCCAATTTCCTCAGCGTTGCGGGTCGAAAGCTGTGCTGAGACTCAGTTCTGTGGGAAGGGGAAAAACACTTATGGCCGACTCGCGGGAAGTGATGAACATTCGCCAGGCGTCGCAATACCTGGGAGTGAGTCCGGACACGCTCTACAAGTACGTCAACGAGCAGAGAATCCCAGCGTTCAAGCTGGGCAACCGCTGGCGCTTCAAGAAGTCGAAGCTGGACCAGTGGATGGAAGAAAAGTCCATGGAAGTCGAGTCGCGGGGCAAGAAGAAGACGAAGGTGGCGGTGAAAGCCGCCGGGCAGCAGTAAGCGCGCCGCCGGCGGCGAGCCGGCGCGAGAGAAGGCGGGCACATGTTTGGATTCGGATCGAAGACGATTGTTGGTCTGGATGTGGGCTCCTCCAGCATCAAAGCGGTCGAGCTCAGAAAAACGCGCCAGGGCATCGAGGTAGCGCACCTCGGCCTGGAACCGATCGCTCCCGATATCGTCGTGGACTCCATGATCGTCGACTCGGGCACGGTATCGAGCGCGATCGCGAAGTTGTTCACCGATACCGACATCAAGGCCAAAGACGTCGCCACCGCGGTCAGCGGACACTCCGTGATCGTCAAGAAGATTCCCATGCCTTCCATGAGCGATCAGGAGCTGGCCGAGACTATCCAGAAGGAAGCCGCGCAACACATTCCTTTCGATCTTGCCGACGTCAACCTCGACTACCAGATCCTCTCCGACGACGCGACCAGCCCGCAGATGGACGTGCTGTTGGTGGCGGTCAAGAAAGACAAGATCCTCAACTACACCAACGTCCTTTCCATGGCCGGCAAGACGCCCCGGATCGTTGACATTGACGCGCTGGCTCTGCAGAACTGTTACGAGTACAACTACGAACCCGCGCCCGGCCAGGTCGTCGCCCTGCTGAACCTGGGCGCGAGCGTGATGAACATCAACATCGTGAAAGGCACCACCCCGTTGTTCCCGCGCGACGTTTCGGTGGGCGGCCACCAGTACACCGACTCGCTGCAGAAGGAACTCGACCTCAGCTTCGACGACGCCGAGGCGCTCAAGCTGGGCAAGAAGGTGGGCACCGTCCACGACGACGCGAAGACGCCCATCCTGCAGCAGGTGACCGAAATCATCGTGCTCGAAATCCAGAAGACGTTCGACTTCTTCCGCGCCAGCGCCGCGGGCGAGCACATCGAGAAGATTTACCTGGCCGGCGGCTCGGCCAAGGTTCCGGGTCTGGTGGAAGCTCTTCGCCAGGAGTTCTCCATGCCGGTGGAGCTGTTCAATCCGTTTCAGAAAGTGCTGGCTCCCGTCGAAGGAACCGCAGCGGAACTGGTCGAACAAAATGCCGGGCAGTTGGCGGTGGCTGTAGGTTTGGCCCTAAGGAGTTTTGAAAAGCTATGATCCGAATCAACCTGCTGGGTGCACCGAAACCGAAGAGTGGCAAGAAAAGCGCTATGGTCAGCATGCCAAGCATGGATGTTGGCGCAGTCGGCTCGCCCCTCATCAAGGTCGTGCTGGTGCTGGCGATTGTCGGCCTGATCAATGCCGGCTACTGGTACCGCCTGGACCGGGAAAAGAAATCCATCGAAGCGCAGATGCGGCAGGCGGAGCAAAAGAACCGCGAACTGGCCAACATCAAGGCGCGCTATCTGGAGCGCCAGCGGCAGGCCGATGCCTACAAGCGCCGGGTCGATGTCATTGACCAGTTGCGCACCGGCCAAACCGGCCCGGTCAACCTCATGGCCATGATCGGCGAGACCGTCAACAACACGGAAGCCGTCTGGCTCAACAGCATGCTGGACCAGGGCAACGCCGTCGCCATCGATGGGACGGCCCTGAGCACTGACGCGGTGGCCAATCTGATCACCAACCTGCAGAAGACCGGCTATTTCGGCAACATCGAGATCAAGGAGACTCTGCAGGACGATCAGATCAAGGATATGCAGGCGTTTCAGTTCATCCTGACTTGCGAGAAGGCGAAGTCGTAAAGGCGGACGCTATGAATCTGGGCGAACTAACAGGGATCAAGCTCTGGGGCATTCTGGTGCTGGCGGGAGTGATCTTGACCGGCGCCCTCTACTACACCGTGTTCAAGACGCAACGCGACCAGAATGACACGGCGCAGCTCAACCTGCAGGCCAAGCTGCGCGAAAACGCGGAACTGGAAGCCTACCGGCCCAAACTGGCCGACATCGAGCGCCAGCTTGCCAACCTGAAGCAGCAGCTGGAGATTGAGCGGCGCATCGTGCCCGATGAGAAGGAAGTGGACAACTTCATCCGCATGATGGGTGCCGAAGCGCGCAAGTCGGGGGTGGAGATCCGCCGCTACACGGCCCGGCCTTATGCCTCGCGCGAGTATTACACCGAAGTGCCCTTCGAACTCGAGCTCGACGGTCCGTATTACTCGATGCTCGGCTTTTTCGACCGGGTGAGCAAGCTGGAGCGCATTGTGAACGTCTCCGGGTTGCTGCTCGCTTCCACGCAGAAGCCGCAGCCGGCCAAGGTGAAGCACACCTACCAGTACGCGCCCAACGAGAGTGTGGTTGCGACCTGCTTGACGACGACTTATTTCAGCCATGACCTGGCGCCGCCGGCCCCGCCGGCCGGTGGCAAGCCGGGACAGCCGGCTCAACGATAGGGGGGACATGATGAAGCGGACGATCGCCATTCTTGCTTGCGTGCTGGCTGCGGGCTTGGCCCGAGGGCAGAGTCCCCAGATTCTCCAGAACGTGCGCGACCAGATGAACACGGTGCAGAAGAACGCCAGCGCTGCGTCGAACGAGGCGCTGGGGATCAACAAGTCGTCGGCGCCGGTGAAGGGCGCGCCTGCCGCCAACTCCGCTCCGGCCACAGCCCAGAAGAGCGTGGCCCCGAAGAAGGCTCCGGCCAAATCGGTTGCGGCGGCCGGGGAAAAGCACAGCGTCACCAAGAAAGCGGTGAAAGTGGCAGCGCCAGCGCCAGCGCCGGACAAGGAAAAGAAAGCGGCTGCGGTTCCCGTGAGCAGCCCCGTCGCTAGCGCCGCTGTCGATCAAGGCGCGGTTGGCGCAGAAGAGGCGAAGAACAGCGACAAGGATGTGCAGGACAAGAAATGGAGCATGACCGGGAAGCGCGATCCCTTTATCAGCCCGGTAGTGAATCGCGCCGGCGGTTCGGGTTGCAGCACGGGAAAGAAGTGCCTGGAGATTGGGGCGATCAACCTGCGCGGCGTGGTGCACTCCGACCAGGGATACATCGCGGTGGTCACCAACAGCTTGAACAAGGCCTACTTCCTGCGGGAAAACGATCCGGTGTTCGACGGCTACGTGGTCAAGATCACGGGCGACTCGATCGTCTTCCAGGAAACGATGCAGGACCGGCTAGGCAAGACGTTTACGCGCGAAGTAGTGAAGAAGATCACGACCCCGGCCGTTTAGGCCCGGAGTCGGGAGAGTTCGAAGAACGATGGGGAGGCGGAAAGGGCCTCCCATGGGGAGATAGGAAATGCGAAAGCAACTGCTGGGTCTCATTCTTCCGCTGCTGGCGTTCGTGCTGATCGCAGCTGCGGCTGACATGCCGGGCAAAGGGGCGGCCACGACCGCGGCTTTGCAGCGGCTCGAGGTCGGGCACGGCCAGGACGGATTGTACGTCGAGCTCAGGGCGAAAGGCGTCCTCGCGCCACAAGTGACGACGCTCGACTCCCCTGCGCGCATCGTCATTGACCTGCCGAACACTGTCATGGCGACATCG
>Ga0335070_10001047_pt1 | contig 31662 bp, 23 predicted proteins | sample Lox_Sample_13_FD_206722 | JGI IMG/M metagenome (GOLD analysis project Ga0335070, IMG submission 206722) | Soil microbial communities from Loxahatchee National Wildlife Refuge, Florida, United States - Lox_Sample_1.3 | ecosystem: Environmental > Terrestrial > Soil > Wetlands | place: USA...
TCCCTGACCGCATCGCGCAGCGTCCTTTCGGCGGCTTCCAACTGGTCCGTGCCGGAGTAGAACTGTGCAAGGCGCAGCCGGTGCGTGCTCTCGGTCGGCTTCAGCTCGATGATCTTCCGATATTGCGTCTCCGCGTCCGCGCGCCGGCCCTCGCCAGCGTAGATCTGCGCGAGCATGAAGCGCAGGTCCACGGACGCCGGGCTGTCCTGCACGGCGCGCTCGATCAGCAACTGCGCCTTCTCGGGCTGGCCCTGAGCCTGGTAGATCCCGGCCAGCGTTGCCAGCGCATCCTCATCGTGGGGTGCGAGCTCCACGGCGCGCTGCGCGTCCACGGTTGCCCCAGGGAGATCCTTGAGCTGCCCGCGGGCAACCGCCCGCACCACGAACAGCTCTGGCTCGTTGGGATGCTTCACGAGAGCGCCCTTGACGAGCTCTAGCGCCCGTTCCGGGGCGCCGTGCAGCGCCATCAGCTTCGCGAGCGCGACGGTCGCGTCCAGATATTCGTGCTGGGGAGCGAGATCGATCGCTCCCTGGTAGGACTGCGCGGCCTGGTTCAGGCGGCCAAGCTTTTCCTCCACGATGCCGGTCTCGTAACGCGCCAGGGCATACTTCGGATCGATCTGCAACGCGTTCTGGAACTCAATCCGCGCCTTCTCATAGCTCTGCGCCGCGAGGTATTGGCGGCCCTTCTCAATGTGCGCGGTCTTGCGCGCCTGCGCGCCGCCGCAGCCTCCGGCGGCGGCGAGCACGACGACGGCCGTGCCGAGCATGAGGGGAGGGCGCAGAGTCCGGGCAGACATCCGTAGAGAAACCGTTGTTTGACCAGGGCCGGAGAATGTATTGCGAGCAGGTGACACGCGTGTGACGCCGCCGCGGATATCGATCGGTGGCGTTCGCGCGGGCCCTTGTATATATAAAAACCATGGATTTTGGGGGCTGTCTTGCCGTCGCCTAGCACCGCCGACACCTTGCGCCGGGCCGCGGAGTTGCACCGCCAGGGTGACTTCAGCAGCGCGCGCCGCCTCTACGGCGACGTATTGGCGCGCGAGCCGGACAACGCAGAGGCGCTGCACCTCGCAGGTGCCGCCGCCGCCAACCAAGGCAGCCCGGACCAGGCGGTGGAGCTGCTGACGCGGGCCGCGCGCCTCGATCCGCACAACCCGATCATTCATTTCAACCTCGCGGCGACGCTCGCTGCACTCGGGCGGACCGAAGCCGCGCTCGGTGCAATCGAAGCTGCCGCCGCCCTCGGCGTCGCCTTACCGCAGGCGCATCGCCTGCGCGGCGATCTACTCAAGTCCTCAGGCCGGCTCGATGCGGCTCTCGAAAGCTACCGGCGTGCTGCCGATCTTGCGCCGCACGATGCCGGCAGTCGCATTGAGCGCGGCAACCTGCTGGCGATGCAGGATCGGATGGCGGAGGCCTTGCGTGCCTTCGAGGAGGCGCTCGAAATCGCCCCGGGAAGCTCCGAAGCGCACAAGCAGCGCGGCACGGCGCTAAGCGTCCTGCAGCGTCATCCTGAAGCCCTCGCGAGCCTGGAGCGCGCGGTGGAGCTCGCACCCGGGTCGGCGGATGCGCGCTTCACGCGCGCCGCATTGCTGCTCGCCAGCGGGGACTACGAGCGCGGCTTCAGGGAGCACGAGTGGCGCTGGCAGAGCGGCCTCACCTCGAGCCACCGCGAACGCCGCACGTTCGCGCAACCGCTCTGGCTCGGGCGGGAAGACCTGGCCGGCCGCCGCATCCTGCTCTACAGCGAGCAGGGGCTGGGCGACACGCTGCAGTTCTGCCGCTACGCGAGTCTCGTCGCCAATCGGGGCGCGACCGTAGTGTTGCAGGTGCAGCGGCCGCTCGTGGAGCTGCTCCGTCAATTACCCGGGGTTAGCGCGGTCATTGAGGAAGCGGACACTCCGCCGCCCTTCGACTGTCACTGTCCGCTGATGTCGCTCCCGCTGGCACTCGGCACCCGGCTGGAGAGTGTCCCCGCGCCCTCGCGCTACCTGCGCGCCGATCCGGCGCGCGTGGCCGCCTGGGGGCAGCGGCTCGGCGAGCGGCGCGCGCCGCGCGTGGGACTGATGTGGAACGGAAACCCCGACAGTCCGCTCGAGCGCTATCGGAGCTTCCCCCTCGCTGCCTGGCTGCCGCATCTGCCCGCGGGGCTCGAATACGTCAGCCTGCAGCGTTTCGTGCGCGCGGAAGAGCGCGACCTGCTCCGCGCCAGCATCGTGCAGGATCTGTCGGCCGAGCAGAGCGACTTCGGCGACGCCGCGGCCCTGTGCGAGTGCATGGACGTCGTGATAAGTGTTTGCACCAGCATCGCCCACCTGAGCGGTGCCCTCGGCCGGCCCACCTGGGTACTCTTGTCCCAGGTCGCCGACTGGCGCTGGCTGCTCGATCGCGCAGACAGCCCCTGGTATCCGACCGCGCGCCTCTACCGGCAACGCGTGCGGGGCGAGTGGAGCGAGGTACTCGAGCGCGTGGCGGCGGACCTGATGCGCGAGCTCCGCTGAGCGCGGGACTCACGCTCAGGACCTCGGTGGGACGGGATTCGAGGCCAGCCGCTGCAGCTCGATCTTCGCCTCGTCCATTCCAGGAAAGGGCCTGCCGCTATTCAAAGCGTGGCTCAGGCTGTCGCGAGCTCCGTCTGTCTGCCCGGCCAGAACCTGCGCCATACCGAGGTGGTACAGCCCGACGGGGGACTCCGGCGCCTTGGCCAGCGCGCCGCGCAGCGCGACGACCGCGGCAGCCGCGTCGCCCCGCTTGTAGAGCACCCAGCCGTAAGTATCGAGGAAGTCCGGGTTGGTCGATTGCGCGAAGCGCGCGGCGAGTTGCGTGGCGCGCTCGAGGCTCGCCTTGTCCGAGCGGCGGGTCACGAGCAGCATGGCCAGGTTGTTGGCGGCGATATCAGCGCGCGGGTCGTGTTGCAGAATGACCTCGTAGAGGCCCGCGGCATCCTCCGACTGCCCCTGGGCGTCATAGATGACCGCCAGCGCCAGCTGCAGCGGCTGCGGAACACTCGACTTCGCGATGCCCTCCTGTAGGGCTGCGATGGCCGCCGCCGGGTCGCCGGCGGCCATCTGGGCACTCGCGAGCCGCCCATAGCCGACGGGAGACTTCGGATCGCGCTCCATCACCTTGCGAAACGCCTCAGCGGCCTCCTTCGGTCGCTGCTGTGCCAGGTAAAGATCGCCCTCGATGACTGGAGCGGCCATGCTCTGCGGATAGCGCTGGCTGACCGCGTCCAGGCGTTGGAACGCCTCGGGCGCGCGCTTCAACTGCACGAGCACTCCCGTCAGGCGCTGCAGCGGCTCCACCGCGTCCGGCTGCAGCGTGAGCGCCTTGTCGTACAGCCTCGCCGACTCCTCGAGGTGGTTGCCGGCCTCTGCAACCAACCCCCGATACAGGTAGCCGACACTCCACTCCGGCTGCTTCGCCACCAGCGCGTCGGCGGCATCCTTGGCGGTGTCCAGGTCCCGGGCGGCCATGGCGATCCTGAACTGCGTGTCGCGCACCTGAGCGTTATCCGGCTGCTGCCTGGCGAGCTCGTCGATCAGCGCCTTGGCCTGCAGCGCCCCGCCCGTCTGGGCCATCAGCTGCGCCAGGTCGAGGCGCACCGCGGTGTCATTGGGACTCGCATCGAGGGCCTGGCGCAGAATCTCAGCCGCGAGATCCGGCTCGCCGTTGGCGACGTGGGCGCGCGCCAGACTGCGCATGACGCCGATGGCGTTCGGCTGATCGCGTAGCACGGCGCGCAGGTCGGCGATCGCCAGCTTCGGATCCTTGTTCTCCTGCAGATTGATGTTGCCCCGCAGGATGAGCGCGTCGTCGTCGCGCGGCGAGGCCGCGAGGACTTCGTTGACGAGCTGTCTCGCACTGACGAGATCGTTCTGCATGACCTTGAGGGTAGCGAGCCGGTTGCGCGCCAGGAGGCCCGGACCGTCGAGCCTCGAGCGTGCGATCACCTGCCGATATTCGCGCTCCGCCTCCGCGTATTCCTTGCCCTGTTCGTGAAAGTGCGCGGCTTCCAGGCGCAGGCTCGGTTCATCCGGCTCGGCGGCGATCATCGCGGCCAGCTCACGGGCCGCGACCTCACGCCCGCGAGTGCTCTGCAGGAACTCGATCAGCGCGCCCTTCAGGCCAGATTCGCGCGGCAGCGCTCTGATGGCCGCGCGCAGAGTGGCCTCCGCCGCGTCGGGTCGCTGCACGCGCGCGTAGTACTGCGCCAGCCGAATCCGCTCCGCCGGCTCGGTCGGACGCAGCTTCGTCAACTCGATGAGCATGCTCTCCGCCTGCGGCTCGAGATGCAGGCCCTCATAGGCGTAGAAGAGCATGAGGTGCAGATCCACGCTGTCCGGCACGCGCTGCAGCGCCGACTCGAGGACAGCGCGCGCCTTCTCTGGGTCGCCGCGGGCCTGATAGATCCCCGCCAGCACCCCGATTGCGTCCGTGTTGCCCGGATCGAGCTGTACCGCCCGTTCGGCATCCGCCCGGGCGGCGGCGGGATCGTTGAGCGCGTTCTCGCAGGCGGCCCGCATCGCCAGCAAGCGTGGGTCGTCCGGATGCCTGGCAAAGGAGGGTTGGATGATCTCGGCCGCCTGCTGGGGCGACCGGCCGAGAAGTGTGAGCCGCGCGAGTGCCACGCGTGCCGGGATGTGGTCCGGGTCGACCTCGATCGCTGCCCGGTAGAACCCGATGGCCTCCGCATAATTCTCCAGCCGCTCGTCGACGACGCCGTTCTCATAACGCGCCATCGCATTCGCCGGCATGATCTGCAGGGCTACGCGGAACTCGATCCGGGCTTTCGACAGATTGTCCGCGGCCAGGTATTGCTGGCCGCGGTCCAGGTGCCGGGCGGCGCGTTGCTGGGGGTTACCGCAGCCGACCAACGCCATACCGAGCACACCGATGACGATCGGCGGCACGAGTCGCAGCTGTCGCTCGCCTGACATGTGTTCCCCCCTCCCTAGGAGAAAAGCAGCGGCCGCACGGTGAGGCCGGCGAGCACCGAGGCCGTGCCGAGTCGGAACCAGATGACGCGCCGATCGGTACGGCTCACCAGAACCTCGAGCGAGTAGAGCACGATGACGAGCTTGGCGATCGCGCCGGAGCCGATGCTCGGCAGCCACATCGACCCGGGCAGGTTTGGCACCACCAGCGCCATGAAGAGGATGATCAGATCGAGGGGCGTCACCTGAAAGCGGCGGTCACTGAGCAGTCGCAGACGGATGGCCGTGGCCAGCGCCGCGACGCCGATGCAGACCCAGCTTGCCCACCAGAGAAAGGGATCGGGGCGTGCTCCGGAGGCATCGAGATACACGAGTACAGCCGCCGTGACGAACAGGACGCACTTCTCCGGCAGCCCGAGCGGCGCGGCTCTCATGACCGCGATGAATGCAACGATCGCCGCCAGCAGCCCCCCCACCACGAGGCGGATGTCGCTCGAGGGCTGCGGCGTCTTGAGAATGATCAGCGCCGCGTAAGCCCCGAGCGCCACGGCGATTGCCGCCTTGGTGAGCTCGGCGAGAATCGCCGTGCGGGCCGGGGAGCGTCGCTGCGCAGGCGCCGAACCGCTCGCCCTCAGACGCCAGCCCGTCCGCTCGGCAAGATGCAGAGCGGCCAGGGTGACCGCGAAGAACGCCAGCACGACCGCCAGGATCAGCACATCTGACTCGAAGCGCAGCAGGTAGGCCGCGATGAACAGCGCCGCTTGTATCGCATAGACCACCATCACGGCCTCGTGGTGCGCGAAGCCGAGCGCCAGCAGCCGGTGATGGATATGATTCTTGTCGGCGCGGAAGGGCGAGCGGCCCTCGCTGATCCGGTGCACGATCACACTGAGGGTGTCGAGGATCGGCAAGGCGAGCACCAGCACGGGAATGGCCGCGCTCATGAGCGTCGTATCGGTCTGCGTGGCGCGGATGGCGAGGACCCCGAGGCTGAAACCGAGCAGTTGACTGCCGGCGTCGCCCATGAAAACGCTCGCCGGATAGGTGTTGAAGCGCAGAAAGCCGAGCACCGCCCCGGCAAGAGCCAGCAGCAGCGGCGGGCCGCCAGCGGTGCCGGTCATGCTCGAGAGCAACGCCAGCGCGCACAGACTGAGAAATGTGGTTCCGCCCGCAAGCCCGTCGAGCCCGTCGGCGAGATTGACTGCGTTGGTGATCCCGACCAGGAACACCACCGTCAGCGGCAACGACAGCCAGGCCGGCAGCACTACGGCGTCGTCCAGGGTGATCGTGCGGATACGCGCATCCCCCCACAGCACCACGATCGCGACGGCGAGGAGTTGTCCTGCGAACTTGACGCGGTAGTCGAGATCGACCCGATCGTCCCAGGCGCCAAAGGCTACCAATACGCCGACTGCCAGGAGAAACCAGCCGTCGGGCGCGCGCAGATGCAGGGCGAGCAGCGCGCCGACGATCACGCCCAGGGCCATCGCCAGTCCGCCGACGCGCGGGATCGGCGTCGTGTGCTGCTTGCGCCCGCTCGGCCGGTCCAATACTCCGAGGGTTCCAGCCAGGCGCGCGAGCAGCGGCAGGGTCGTCATGGTGACGACCATCGCGACGATGAATGCCAGTGCGCCGGGCATCGTCAATCCGGGATGTAGCGGGACATGAGCGGAGCGAGCTTCGCGGCCAGGTCGGTGAGCCGGGCGTCCGCCTGCGCCTCCGCTCCCGCGCTCTCGATCGGGCTGATGAGACGCACCATGGCGCCATCCGTGCGGTGCCGGAACATGGCGTCCCAGAAGAGGTACCACTTCACCGCGAATTCGTTGTCGATCACCCGCCCGCGCTGCTGGAACCAGTAGTAGACGAGCTCGCGGTCATTGCCGAGCTGCACGACCGCGCGATTGACGCGCAGTGCTCGCCCGCCGACCAGGACCCCGTCGACGGCGTGCGGCCCGAAGCTCACCACGTCCCAGCCACCGCCCGGCAGGCAGGAGCGCGGCGAGTGCACCGCCTGGCCTTTGCGCTGCGAGTTGTACCAGGAGATGTAGAGGTTGACGGGCGCCGTCGACCCGCGCGCGAAATTCGCGAGCAGGTAGTCATCGAGCTGCAACTGATCGAGATAGACCGCCTCCATCGAGGCACGCTGCCCCTGCCAGCCGCCGAGCCGCATGGGGAACGAGACGAAGGAGTCGCGCGCCGGGATGGCCTCGGCGGGCCTCGGCACCAGAAGATCGATGCCGCTGAAGGCGACAATCAGCCCGGCCGCCACCAGGAAAGTGCGCGGCATGCCGCGGTCGCGGCGGGGAGCTGTGCCGGACGTGCGCGCGGGCAGTTCAACCGCGAACAGCTGACGCCAGCTGCCCCGCTCCGTGCCTGCCTGGTGCAGCGCGATCATCTCGAGAAACAGCAGCGCCGCGCTCAACATGAAAATCATCCAACCCTGAAACTCGTGAAGAAGCCCCGCAGCCATCTGCGGGCCCCAGCGATCGACACTGACGCCGATGATCCCCACCCGCAGGCTGTTCATCAGCACCGTGATCGGAAGGCTGGAGAGGAGCAGGACGGCCCGCTTCCACACGGCGCCCTTGTAGAAGTAGGCCATCAGCAGCCCGAGGGTCATCAGCGGAAAGAGATAGCGCAGCCCGCTGCAGGCCTCCGCGACCTCGAGCTTGTAACCGCCGAGATCGATGACGTTGCCCTCGAGCAATACGCTGACCCCGAACAGGCGCATGAACATGACGCCGAGCTTCGAGGAAATGAGCTGCAGCGCGAGCGACAGGTTGTAGAAAAAGAACTGCGGCAACGGGATCATGAAGAGGAGGATCAGGAGCGGCACGAGCATCACGCGAAACGCCAGCCAGCCAACCCAGGACAGGACCAGGCCGTAGAGCGTCATGAGGAAGCCGTACTCGACCAGCGTGTAGACCGTGCCGAGCTGTCCCAGCACCAGCAGCACACCCCCGAGCAGAACGAGCGCGACGCCCGCCCAGCTGCCGGTGAAATCGAGGCGCTCGAGGCGATCGCGGCGCTGCCAGATGAGAAACGCCGCTATCGGCAGGATCAGCAGGCAGTGGTTGTATTCCTCCGAGCTGACCCACATGTGCCACATGTCGTTGAAGCCGTCGCGGAACGGCCAGAGGCTGAGGAGTCCGACCGTGCCCACCACGAGCAGCAGCCAGGGTGGGGCGCGCCAGACCGGGGCGCGGGGCAGACGCACCAGATCTGTTTCCACGGACATCAATGACCTCCGGACGCGCGACCTGCTCGGCTGTGGTTCAAACCGAATTCCAGACCCACTTTCATATAGCGATCCTGTTTCAGACTGGTGACGCCGCGGCGGCAGGCATGCGGCGCGCGCCGGAGGTGTCGGCGAGGCTAGGAGTGGCTGCCCGGCTGCCGCGCCCGCGCCTGGGCACGCTCCGACTCCTGGAGATAGCGCTTGCGCAGGCGTACCCGCTGCGACTCGATGGCGCGCGGGGCGCGTGCGATCTCGTCGAGACTCTTGCCGGCGTCGCGCAATGCCTGGCCGTAGGGACTGAGCTGGAAGTTCAGGTCCTGCAGGTCGAAGCGCGCCTCGGTCCAGCCGAGGTACCAGTGCCAGTCGCAGTAGTAGACCCAGCTGCGCTCATTGAAGGCGCGCACGTGGGTCGGGTCCTGCCAGGCGCCGTGGCTCAGGTCGTAGGGCACCAAGACTTCGAAGACACCTCCGGGCTTGAGCAGCCGCAGCACGTTGCCCATCGCGGTCGCCAGATCGGGGATGTGCTCGAGCACGTCGATGGCGACCGCGAGCTCAAAACTGTCCGGCTCCATGCGGACACGGCCAAAGCGCTGCGTCTCGACCACCGACCCGACCAGGCCAGCGGCCGCGATATCGAGCACGGCATCGGGACCCCAGGCTGGATTGATGTCGACGTTGAAGGAGTCGGCGCGGAAGTCCTTGCCGCTGCCGAGGTTCAGGACAGCCGGCAATGCCGACCCTGCGGGTGTCGGGCGCGGCAGCGACGCGGCCGCCAGGGCCTGCTCGATGTCGCAACAGCCCGCCAGCAGCACCTCTTCCTTGCGCCGCGCGAACTGCCGGTGACCCGCGACCCCCAGCGACTGCCGCCGCTGGTGATCTCTCGCGAGCTGCACACATGCCTCGACCAGTCCCTGATAGGGGACACCGAGCATCGCTTCGCGCAAGTCCGACTCAAGCGCGGTTTCGGGCCCGCACTCGGCGACGACGGCTTTGGCGTTGCTGAGGAGATAGGCGACGCGCACGATCTCGAAGACCTTCGCCTCGTAGAAATGCATGCTGAGGACGATCCGGGCGCGGGCGATGGCGCGGTCGCGTTCCTCGCCATACACGCCGAACAACGCCACCACCTTGAGGCCCGCCGCCTCGAGTCCGGCGAGCACCGCCCGGCGACGGGGATTCATCGATCCGTAGAAGAGAACGTCGATGTCTTCCTGCGCCGGAGCGATCCGTGAAAGCTCGGGGACGTAACCGAGAGGCACGTGCCGGAGCGTCCCGAGGCCGAGCTCGGCAGCGCGGCGGACGTTCTCAGCGCTGTAGTCCCAGACCGGATGGGCTTGCAGCGCCGCTCGATATGGACCCGACAGCCAGGGTGAGTCGGCCTGGATCTGCTCGGAGTTGTAGATGATGGCATCCGCAGGCAGTGCCGCAACGCCACGCTCGTCGAGCAGGTGAGCTCCGAAGACGATCTGACGGGACGGCTCTGCCGATGGCTCCTGGTAGAAAGAGGTGAAGCCGAGGCGCCGCAAGCCAAAGTGGACGCATTGCGCGAATTCCGTCAACGCCTCGGCGTGTACGAAACCCGGTGGCCGCACCTGGACGATCTGAAATGCGCCGGCGCTCAACGGGCGGTCTGTATCAGCCCGGCGCGGCCGCCAAAGATCGTTCCGACAGCCGCCCGCCACTCGGCGCCGAACCAGATCCAATTGGCCGTCGCCGCTACGACGCCGAACACGAGCAACGCCGTCAACTCGCGCTCCAGCTCACCCGCGCCGGGAGGAAGGCCGTACGCCGCAGCAAGTCCGAGAAAAGCGCACAGCACACCCAGAGCGAGCGGCCTGATCAGGAGGCTGAGGATCTCACGCGTCGTGACACCGATCAGCGCCGGAAGCATCGCCAGGAGCGCAAGACCAAACACCGAGTAGAAGGCCGACAGCGCGAGCGCCATCGCGCCGAGGTCGTGCGTAAGCCACGCGGCAAGCGCCACGACCGCACAGGAGCCGAGGCCGTAGACAGAGAGCACGACCAGGCGCGACACCCACCAGCCGCGCGCCTCGAGCAGTGCGCGCACGATCGAAAATCCTATCCAACCCGGCAGACTGCAGGCGACGGCGCTCACGACGGGCGCACTGCGATCCCAGCGTCCGGCCCACAGGAGATGCACCGCGGCGTGCGCGCCGAGAACCAACCCACCTGCAAGAGGCAGCGATACCACGATCAGGATGCGCAACATCTGACGCGTAGTCTGCGCCTGTCCTCGCGGATCGCCGTTCTGTCGAGCCAGCATCGGCGGCAGGACGGTCTCGATGGAATTGTTGAACAGCGTGAAAAGCGTGTAGGCGAGTTGAAAGCCGAAAAAGAAGAAGCCTACCGTCGTCGGATCGGCGAACAGCCCGGCAACATAGTAGGGACCCGTGAGGCCGAGCCAGAGCATCACCAGCCCGAGATTTATCCAGCGCGTCTCACGCAGCAGACCGAGGAACTGTTGCATCGTCAGAAGCGGGCCTCGCAAAGGCCAGTGTCTGAGGTACCACCAGCCCATGACCCCGTCGAACACGCTCTGCAGCACCATCGGCACGACCAGGCTGTAGACGCCGAATCCGAGCGCCGCGAGCGCGATGACTTCGAGCTGCCAGAGCACGGTCGAGACCGTACTCAGCACGGCCAGATCGCGGTAGCGACCGAGAATGGCGAGCTCGGTTCGATAGACCGAGCCGAAGGTGCCGAGCGGAAAGGACAGGCCGATCGCCGCGATGAGCCAGCCGAGAGCATCGATTCCCTTCGTCGTCCTCGCGAGCCATGCCAGCACCAGCAGCACGGCGAAGGTAATGACATTGATCACGAGCCCGAACTGGGTCTGGACGGTGAGCTGCGCGCGATAGCGGACGCCCTCCGCCGTCATCAACTGCGCAATCCCGCCGTTGCGCAAGGCGCCGAGCATCGCGGAGACGGACAGCGCGAGAGCGTACAGGCCGAAATCCGCGGGAATGAGCAGATAGCCGAGAACGAGCTGCGACAGGAATACGACCCCGCGCGCGAGGATGGTATTGAGCGCCATCCAGGACATGCCGCGCATGGCCGTGTCCGCGTGATGGCTCGGCCCGCGTATGTCGTGGGCCATCGTGTCGGCTTCCACCGCAACGTGGGCGGAATCAGGCGGCACGGGCGTCATCCATGCGCGCGGTGCGCGCCACCTCGCGCATGCCGCGATACCAGTACTCGAGCACCAGATACTTGAAGAACAGGTCGTAGCCGGAGTCGAAGCGGGATGTCGGGCGGCCGAGCCGTATCGCCGAGTCAGCGTCCAACACGTCCGTCGCGACCAACGCGCCGCTGGCGAGCTCCGGCCCGAAGCGCAACCGCAACGCCGCGATCCACTGGCTCACCGGAGGGTTGAAGCCGCGCTTGGGTCGATGGACGACATAGTCCGGGACCAGATCGCGAGCCGCCTCGATCAAGAGACTCTTCGGGCGATCCCGGTACAGGGGCTTATGCTTCTGCAAGCCGACGATTGTCTCGGCGAGGCGGTAGTCCACCAGCGGCACGCGCAACTCCACCGAGCTCGCCATCGAGAGCCTGTCGCCCTGAGCGAGCCCGTACTCCATGAGGTAGCCGCGACACAGGAGCGCAAGGATCTGGATGTCGATCGGATACTCGGCGCCGAGCCGCCGCTGGAAATCGGCCGGCCGCGCCGCGCTGCCGAGCACGCGCTCGTGGAACCGGCGGGCATAGGTGGCGCGCGCTGCGTGGGCGCCAATCTGAAAGATGTCCGACAGGTCGTACGCAACCAGCTGGTCCGGCGCTGACGATCGGCCGGGACTCGGATCGCGCCAGCCCGCGAGCAATCCCCCGATCACATACGCAAAGCGGACCCACTGCGGGCGCGAAAGGCCTGTGGGCAGAAGTCCGCGCAGCGCTTCGAGCGTGCCGATCGGGCGCCCCGCAATCTTGCGTTCGCTGTGAAGGACCGCGTTTACCGCCCACGAATAGCCCCACAGCAGCTCATCGCCCCCCTGACCCTGCAACAGCACGGGACAGCCGGCCTCGTGGGCCCGCCGGGCCAGCATGTAGTAACCGAAGCCGGCAATGTCGGCCACCGGATCGTCCCGATCGAAGGCCAGACGCGGAAAGCGCTCGCTCATCTCCGAGGTCGACAGCTCGAGCTCATGAACGCGCATGCCCAGATCGGCGGCGAAGCGCGTGGCCAGCTGCCTCTCGTCCTGAGGCGGCTGGCCCTCGTAGCCCGCGGTGAAGGCGTGAACGTCGGTGGCATTGCGCACCGCGAGTGCCGCCACCAGGCTCGAGTCAAAACCTCCGCTCAAGGCGACGCCGATCGGCACGTCGGCACGCACGATCTGCCGACCGACGACGTCAAGCTCGGCGCGCACGCGCTCGCGCACGTCGCCCGAGAGCGGTGGGGCGTCCTCGATGCGCCAGTAGCAGTGCTCGGTCTCGGACCAGGGCTCGGCGTCCACCACGAGCAGGTGGCCGGCGGGCAGCTTCCGCACGCCCGCTACGGCTGTCCGCGGCTCCGGGATGAAACCGTAGTGCAGATAGCTGTCGATGGCGGCCGGATCGAGCTCGCACGGCACACTGCCGCTCGCGAGCAGCACCTTGAGTTCTGAGGCGAACCAGATGGCGGCGCCGTCCCGATACAGGTAGAGCGGCTTCTCCCCCATCCGGTCGCGGCACAGTACCAGCCGGCGCCGCGACGCGTCCCACAATGCCAGGGCGAACATGCCGCGCAGACGGTGCACGAAATCGAGGCCGAACTCCTCGTACAGATGCGGAATCACCTCGATGTCGCTGTGAGTCTGAAGCCGGTGGCCGCGCGCGAGCAGCTCCTGGCGCAGTTCCACGTAGTTATAGATCTCGCCGTTGGCGATGACGGCGATGGTGCGGTCCTCGTTGAACAGCGGCTGCCAGCCGTGGGCGAGGTCGATGATGCTGAGGCGCCGCATGGCCATGAAGAGATGTCTGCCGCCGGCGAGCGCGGTCGCGCCGATTCCGTATTCGCCCTCGCCGTCCGGACCGCGATGACGCATGGCGGAGTTGGCGCCGCGCACGGCGGCGATATCCGCTGCCGTGATCTCACCTGACCGGATCAGTCCGACGATCCCGCACATACGATCACTCCGAAAAGAACAGCTCGCCTGCCTGCGGGCTATCGATGAATTCGGAGCGCACGGTGCGGGCGAGGGCCTCGGATAACGCAAACGGCGGCTCAAAGCCGCTCGCCTCCGCGCGCGAGCTGAATACCGTGCTGGAGGTGAACTTGCGCACCCGGATCGTGCTGATCGGAAAGCTCCGTCCGGTGATCGCCGCGGCGGCGTCGAACCCCCTGCCGATGAGATACCCGAGCGGCAGCGGTATGCGAAGCATCCGGCGGGGGTTTCGCCCGAGCAAGCCCTGCACCGTCGCGACCAGCGAGTTCATGGTGAAATCGGGCTTGTCGATCAGGTTGTACAGATGCACCCCGGGCTGAAAGCCCAGACAATGCTCCAGAAACGCAGCGACGTTCTCGACGTAGGCCATGGACTTGCGGTTGTCGCCGGGGCCGATCATCACGAAGAATCCCGAGGCGATCTGCCGCAGCAGGTTGTACACGTTGCCGCGGTTACGCTCGCCGAACACCACCGTCGGGCGCACGATCACGAGCGAACGCTCGGCGGACGCCTCCGCCTGCCACTCCCGGAACACCAGCTCGGCCTCGAACTTGGTGCGGCCGTAGTCGTTGAACGGAGCGATCCGGCCCGATTCGTCGGTGCCGGGAGCCGCAAATCCGTACACCGCGACCGAACTGGTGAAGATGATGCGCGGCACGGCGCGTTCGCGGGCGACGTCGCAGATCTTACGAGCACCCTGCACGTTGACCTCGTCGTAGAGCTGCCGCGGCTGCACGTCGTCGCGATGCTCGGCCGCGAGGTTCACGAGCGTCGCACCCGGCTCGATGACCGCACGCAGTGCCTGCGCGGAACGCACGTCGGCGATGCGGCAGCGCTGCGGGAAGGCACTGCTGCGCGCCTTGTCGACGATGTCGAACGACAGATCGGTCCGCAGTGCGAGGCGCCGACACAGCCGTGTGCCGATGAAGCCGGAGCCGCCTATGACGGCGATCTTCAAGGCGCGACCGTTGAGTTGGGGGCGACTCGGCCCCAGCGCAGGCCCGGCAGCTTCGAGGAAACCTTCCGCGTCGTGAACCACCAGCCGCCCCCGCCGAAGACCTCGTTGTAGGCACGCGCGGACTCGCGCCAACCCGTCAGGTATGACGACAGGGCCGAAGTGCTGGCGCCGCCCATCCCCATGCGCGCGAGCGGCCGGCGGACATAGGTACCCCGCGCGCCCATCTTGTTGATCAGCAGAAGCTGTTGCTTCAGATCGGCGGAGATTCGGTAGCTCGGATCGAACGGCGGCGAAAGGCGCAGCAGCAATTCCCGGCGCACCCACAACACCGGATGCGGGATCTGCCGGCCCCTGAGGCCCCGGGCCGGGATGGCGCCGGTGCGCCAGCGGCGTACGAGCACGCCGTCCCCGCCAATCATGTCGAGGTCGCCATAGACGAAGTCCGCGCCCGTCGTCGCGTGGGCCGAGGCCACATCCGCCAGGACCCCCGAGTCGCTGTAGCAATCGTCGGAATTCAGAAAGCCGATCAGCTCGCCGCTCGCCAGACCCACCCCTTTGTTCATCGCGTCATAGATGCCCCGATCGGGCTCGGAGAGGCTGCGGGTGCCCCCTTGCGCACGCACTATCGCCATCGTCTCATCGCTCGAACCGCCGTCGACGATGATGTGCTCGCGGTCGGTGTGCGATTGACCGGCCACCGAGCGCAGCGTCGCGCCGATACTCTTCGCGCTATTGAAGCAGACGGTGACGACCGATATTGAGGTCATGCGAGGTCAGCGAGCGCTCCGTGGCGCTGGGGAGTTCGGGACCGTCAAATTAATGCAACAGTGTTACAGGTTTAATGCAGGGCTAACCCCAAGCCAGTAGACGACAATATCTGCCTCCCCCATGCAGCCCGTCCGACTCGCGGTCATCACCAACGTCATCCCTCATTACCGTCAGAGCTTCTATGAGGCGCTATTAGCGCGGCAGGAGCTCGACGTGACGCTTTATTGCCAGGCAGAGATCCCCGGGATGAACCTGCGAACGGTGCACGCGCAGTTCGCCGACCGCGTGCGGCTCGTTAGCGCCAGCGTAGCGCCGCGCGAACGCCTGGGCTGGCAGCATCTGCCGTGGCATGAGCTGCTGAACGACTACGACGTGCTGTTCGTTTACGCTAATCCACGCATTCTCAGCAACGTCTGCTTCGCCTCCTGGGCGGCGCTGCGCGGCAAGTCCGTCGTATTGTGGGGACCGGCGCGCAGTGCCCGCGCCGGGGGGCTCGGTGCTCGCCTGCGTTTGCTGTGGTGGCGCCAGTTTTGCGCACTGTTCGTGTACACGGACCGCGAGGTCGAATGGTTGCGCAGCGTCGGCTTCACGCGCCAGGAAGTCGTTGGGATGAACAACGGCCTCGACCAGAGCGCTATCGATCGCGCCGCGTCTGCGTGGAACGCTACGAGCCTGCGGGAGTGGCGTGTGCGCCAAGGCCTCGCAGAGCGTCCGCTGATTCTCTCCTGTGCGCGGCTCGAGCCGAAGAACGATTTCGCGTGCTGGCTGGCAGCGATGCCGGCGGTGTTGCGCGCTGTCCCGGATCTGCTCTGGTGCGTGATCGGCGACGGACCGGAGGCGGACGCCCTGCGAGCGCAGGCCGCGCAACATGGCGTGGCCGACCACGTACTCTGGCTCGGGTCGATTCACGAGGAGAATGAGCTCGCGCCGTGGTTCCTCAGCGCTGCGGCCCTGGTGCACCCGTCCGCCGTAGGGCTCAGCCTCCTGCATGCCTTCGGCTACGGGCTACCCGTCATCACGCATGACGACCCGGCCGATCAGATGCCGGAGTATGCGGCCTTTACCGCCGGTGAGACCGGCATGACCTACCGGCGCGGTGATGCGGACGATCTGGCACGAGTAACGATCGCCTACCTTGCCGATCCCGCACGCCATGGCGCCCTGTCGGCGGCCGCGCTGCGGGTCGCTCGGGAGCAATACAACGTCAGGGTTATGGTCGATCGGTTCGTCAACCTCGCCGTACGCGTTTCCCCACAGCGCGCCGCAAATCCCGCAGCGGACGACCGCCCGCGCGCACCGCAGGCGCCGCGGCTGTAATGCACGCCGCAGCCCGGCCTCTCGCGGAGACTTCGCGACCTGTCCAGCGGGTCTTGCTGGTCCACAATCGCTATCGGCGCGGCGCACCGGCTGGCGAGGACAACGCTTTCGACCAGGAAGTCGACATGCTGCGGAACGCCGGAATCGAGGTGGACATGTATCTGCGCAGCAACGATGAGGTGCGGGAGTCCAACCCGGTCGCAGCCGCGGCTATCGCCTTTGGGATGGCACACTCCCGACGCACGGTCCGCGATCTTCGGGCCATCATTGCGCGATTCCAGCCGGAGGTCGTGCACTTCCACAACACGTTTCCGCTGATCACGGCGAGTGGTTACCTCGCCTGCCGGGAAGCCGGCGTCCCGGTCGTGCAGACGCTGCACAACTACCGCATTCTGTGCTCGGAGGCGTCGCTCTATCGGGATGGCGCCACGTGCAACCTGTGCTCGCCGTCCTCCCACTTCAATGCCGTCAGATACGGCTGCTATCGCTCCCGCGTGGCCTCCTTCTTCGTTGCCCGCACGCTCGAGAGTCAGTGGCGATCCGGCGTTTTCGCCAACCACGTGGATCGCTACATCGCGCTGACCGAATTCGCCGCGCAGCGCTTCGCGGCCGCCGGTATCGGCCGCGAGCGAATCTCGATCAAGCCGAATTTCACACGTTACGTCCCCGAGCCGGGCGATGGCGGGGGCGGCTATGTGCTGTTCGCCGGCAAGCTCCAGGCCCAGAAGGGCCTCGGCACCCTCCTGAGAGCCTGGCGCCGACTCGCGCAGGTGCCGTTGCGCATCGTCGGAACGGGTCCGCTCGACAGCGAACTGCGCGCCCAGGCAGCCGAGCAACGCCTGAACATCGAGTTTCTGGGGATGCGGCCGCGACACGAGACGATCCAGCTCATGCGGGGGGCGGCAGCTCTCGTGCTGCCGTCGGAATGGTACGAGGGCTTCCCGCTAGTGGTCAGTGAGGCGTATGCGAGCGGCACACCGATCGTGGCGTCGCGCATTGGCGGGTTACCCGAGCTCGTCCGCGAGGGTGTCACGGGGGTGCTGTTCGAGCCCGGCAATGCCGATGCGCTCGCCGAGTCGGTCGAAGCGCTGTGGGGTCGCCGCGCGGAGCTCGCGCCGATGCGTCGCGCCTGTCGGGCCGTGTTCGATGCCGAACTGAGCGAAGGCAGGAACCTCGAGATGCTGCTCGGGATCTACGCGCGCGTGAAGCCGTACTCACGGCCGACAGCCGAGACGTAAAAGATCCGGTAACCCGCGGTGCGCAAGCGCGCAACGCTGGATTCTGTACGCCCTGTCGGCAGCCCGTACAAACCGTGATGGAACTCCACCAATAACTGCGGCGGCAGAATCTGGTCTTGTAACATGCTGTCAATCACGTCGTATTCGAAGCCCTCGACATCCATCTTGAGGACTTGTAGTTCCGAGTGACCCAACAAACTCATGATGGTTGAAAGGCGATGCACCGCCCGGATAACAGGTTGCCCGTGATGGTGTTGGGTGGGCTGGAGTGAATACGACACGTGATCAGGGTTCGCGGGGGGATAGAACTCCACCTCGCCATCGCATGCCGCGATCCCGTAATCGTGAAATTGGAATTTAGCCGGCAATTGCTGCCGGGCGATCCACTGTTTGCACTTGGGCGTCGGATCGAACGCGTGAACGGTCGCGCCAAGATGCTCGATTACGGCGAGATCGAACGATACGTCCTCGCCCACGCCGAAGGAATACACGACCGAATTCAAATCGACGCTGCCGTCGAGAATCGGCCACCCCCCGTATTCGGAGCCGTAGATCGTTTGTCGGCGCCGAGTGTCCGGCCTATGCAGCCGTCGATGCATCAGCGGCCGCACAACCTGCCGGGTACGCGCGAGCAAATTGCCAATCACCGGGTGTCTCCGTCGGGATTCGCGCAGTATAACTGCGGTCGCGTCGCCCTGGTCGCGTCACAGATCTGTCGCAATCGGGCGCTAACTTTAGCGGTTCTCCGCAGAGCACCATCGCTGCTACCGAAACACCGCGAACCATCGGTTCCATGCTGGGCACTTTTACCTATCTCGCCGTTCTCCTCGCGGTGATCGTCGGCTCGGTGCTGCGGCCGCCGATCGCGCTCGCGGGCGTGCTGATTCTCTTTGGGCTCAAACAATGGGGCCAGAACGCCTCCCCGTGGCTCGCGCAGTACCCTCTGCTCACCAACGTGGCGATCGGAGTGGTCACCCTCGTCGCAGTGCTGCGCGCTGCGTTCAAGCGGGGGTGCCTCTTCTGCAGCATGCCTCCCGCCGAGATCTGTGCGATCGGCCTGTTCCTCTATGCGCTCGTCACCCTGACCTGGTCGCTCGATCTCGAAAGTGGCCTCGCCAACTGGGTCTACGTAGCGCCATATCTCATCGTCGTCGTCCTCATGGCGCCTCTGGTCGTGGACGATCTCGAGGGTCTGAGGACCACCTTCGTCTGGACGGCGCTGCTTGGCGGAGGCCTGTGCTTCCTGGCGGTCGTCTTCGGCACGTGGGGCTATCGTGGACTCGCGGTGACACAAACAGCTCCGATCGGCTCGCTCCTCGATCGGGGACCTCAGATCTTCGAGACCAACCCGCTCGCACTCGCCAGCCTCGGCGGAACGGTAATGGTGGCCGGCTCGACGTTCCTGCTGGAGCGGCGCGCAACGCTTCTGAGGGTCCTGGCAGCGTGCGCGCTGCCGTTCGCGCTGGCCGTGATAATTCGTAGCGGGTCGCGCGGCCAGCTCGTGGCCGCACTGCCCGCTCTCTTTCTCGCCGCCTCCGTGGCCTTCAAACTGCGGGGCTTCCGCTCTTGGGCGGTGCTGGGCTTGCTGAGCATGCTGATCGTCGGCATGGGCTGGTGGGCAACCTCGCTCGTCGAGGTGAACAAGTCTCGCTGGCTCGGGTCAGAGCTCGCAGAGGGAGACGTCGAGGGCCGCTTCGAGATGGCGGCCGCCGTGCTCGACGCCGCCGTGACGCACCCGCTCGCGATGTTCATTGGGTTGGGCAACTCGAGCTCGTTCAAGCTGCTCGGCATCTACCCGCATATCACGATTCTCGAGGTACTCGCCGAGGAAGGCCTGCCCGGCATCGCGCTGTATCTCGCCGTGTTGTTCTATGCGGCCCGCAGCGTCCGCAGGGCCGCTCGAGCCCTGACCGACGAGCCACGGCCGCGGGTCGCGCTGGGCATCCTGGCGGGGCTGTTTCTGTATGAGCTGCTGCTCTCGTGGAAGCAAGGATCCCTGCTCGGCAGTCAGTTCGTCTTCTGCTTCGCGTTTCTCCTGGGTCGACTGGAGCTTGCGTTGAACGCGGCGCCCCATCGGCGTCCTGCGACGCTCGAGCAGGTGCCTGTCAGGGCCTTTCCGAATCTACTGACCTGAACGTCGAGGCCGGGGATTCCGGATAGGGGTAGAGCTCTGCCCCAATGCCGTCAAACTGGGCGCCTGAGGGCCCTGAGATCCCAAATCCATCGTAGAGACTCGGGCTGTTCGTGTCCGGCGCCAGCTCCGCCGGCAAGGTTGTCACAGCGCCGGGGAACTGCAGCAGCACCCAGCCGCCGCCGTTCGTGAGGTCGCGGATGTAGATCGTCGCCTGGTTGGTCGCAGGATTCACGCGCATGGCGATTTGGTACCAGGTGTTGGCCGCGGGCAGGGAATTCGTGGCGCTGTACGCGGCGCCCGTCGTCAAGTCGCGGCCGAATCCCCAGCCGCCATGCGCTCCGGCCACCGTGACCCAGACTGTCGGCCCTCGTCGCGCCTCGCTCATCGGGAGCGACGAACCTCCGCCAACCACCGGCCCAAAGCTTGCTGAGCCCTCTCCGGACCATCCCGTGTAGAGCCTGCAGGTGTACACCATGGTGTCGTTTGCAGTCCCACCGATGCCGCCGGGATTCGCCGTTTGTGCATTGGCTACCCAGGCGATCGTGCTCGTGCCCTGAATGGCGACCACCGTGGCCCTGCCGTCGCCGGAGCCGGACGCCCTGGCCACGCGTAGCGCCCCGCCGCTCGAGTGCCAACCCTGTGCGCGACCCAACGTCGACCCTCGATGCAAACCGCTGGAAGACAGACGAACGGGATTGGTGAGGTACTGCAGCACCAGATGATTCCCCGGCGGAATCAGCGGCGACTGCGATGGCAAGTTACTTCCGAGAGCAACGAAGACGCTTCCCCAGTTGCCGGTCGCACCCGTTCCCGTGCCGTTTGCCGCCTGGGCCCCGTTGCCGAGATTACTGACGACCGCGAGGACTCGATTGCCTCGCTGGTACGCCGACCACTCGATGCCACCGCTGTGGCCACCCGGATCGGCGTAGGTGCCACCCGTGTTCTTGAAGGTGAGGAGATTCAACGGACGGTCGGCAGAGACAGCGCCGACCTCGGTCGGCAGGGCGAAGAACCAGTCCATGGCATGCCAGGTCTTTGCCATGGCCGCGACGTATGTTCTGAACGCCGGAGCCATCAACTCCGAGCCATCGGCGTAGGTACCCTCGTTTACCGGGACTTGATCGAAGCCAAAGGCATAGTAGCCGTCGATACCGCGCAGGCGCAGATGCTCCAGCAACACTTCGTTGTCCTCGAGCGTTGGCACCATGCCTGGCTGCAGCGCCGGTACTTGCGTCGAGGATTGAAATGCGCTGACCCAGGGAATCAGTTGATGTCCGGCTGGCAGGCTGCGCTTCGCGAGCGACACCTGCTCGAGAGGCGCATAGAACATGCCCGCGCGCTGGTTCGGGGAGAGATAGGAGCGCCCGATCGCCGCGCGCTGGTTGTACGTGAGGGAGCCGATCAGCGCCGATGGCAGTGCCGCGCTCGACCACCACGAAGCACCCCACGAGGCGTCGTCGGCGTGCAGCTCGTAGGCCTGCATCGCGTACGCGACCGGCATTGCGACGGTGAGCCCCGCCAGGCCGTTGCTCGCGGGCATCACATACTGCTGGGCGACGGTCCGATGGTCAGCGTACTTCGGATAGTCCGCCGACAGGTTGACCGGCCCGGGCCACCACCCGAAGTTGCCGATCCTGGTCCGCGCCCCGATTGGCGTGCCGCGCACCTGATTGATCAGTGCGTAGGTATTGCGCCAGTCGCCGTCGGGGTAGTAGCCCTCGAGATCGGCAAACACATAGTCAAGCGGGTAACCCTGCCTCTGGAGCCATTGCAGAGTGTTGGCGATATCGTTCGCGTCTGCAGGGTTTCCGCCGATCACCGTCGCCGCGTCCTGATACACGAGAAACGCCCGCCAGGCAGACGGCGGTGCGGCGGTGGCGCCGCGCTGCTGCCACTCGTAGGTGAAGCGGGCCCGCGCGCTCGGTACCCCGTCGACCGTCGGATCGTAGCGCCATAGGAACGGCACGGGGTTGTAGTCGGCGAGCGTGAAGTTGTCCGGATCGCTGTTGCCGGAGTTGGCGCTGTACATGCCTACCCAGTGGAAGATCCTGGGCGGCGGGGACGAGGCGGCCGCATCCGTCGTCCCGTTCGCCGCGCTCGCGGTCGCCGCGGCGAGCAGGGCGGTGTGGCGCAAGAGGATGAGGACGACGTCCCGCATGGCCGATCGGCCGCCCGGCGTCAGTGGTGTGGCCGAGGGTACGGGCGCGCGAGCGGCTCGCCGACAAACAGCCCCTGACCCGGCATGGCCACGCTCTTCCAGTAGGCCTCGAGCAGCGTCTCACCGCGCAGATAGTGATCGAGAAAGATGGCCGGACTCGGAAACTTACCGAGAATGTTGCAGGGCTCGGACACCGTGCCGTAGGACCCGGTTGCTCCCTGGGCGAGCCAGTCGAGAATGGACATCTGCTCATGTGCCTCGAGGACTCCGCCGGTCGAGGTGAGATGGTCCGCCACGGCACCCGCCCGGAATCCCAGCTTCGGGAGCTCCTCGACGCGGACGGCGCCCGTGAAGTACGCGAGAATATCGTGCAAGGATTCGTGGATCGGCGTCTCGATGACACGAATCCCTATGCGCTCGCCGGCGATGCTCTCCGCCACCGGGTACTCCACCGAGCGCACGTTACGCGCGGTATCGTCGGTCCGCACCAGGTAGACGGTCCCCGTGGGTCGGGTGCCGTCTGCGGCAATACCACGGTCGATGAGGCGGCGCGCAACTGTCTCATCGCTGGTCGGCAGCAGCATCGCTGGCAACCAGCCGGCCCTGTGTCCCGGCGACCAACCGCCGGAGTCGAGCAGGGGGTTGAGTCTGGTACGGCTGCAGCCCACGGCGCAGAAGTCCTGGCGGTACCCCGCGGCGAACGCCGTAGTCACGGACATACATTCCACCGCGTATGGCCGGTTCCAGATCAAAAGCAGAGACTCGACGGTCGGCGGCAATGCGCGGACCACCGTTGCGCGCAGCCGGGCGAGGTCGTCGCGGGACAGCCGTGGCTGATCCGGAAGCTCGAGGGCGACGAGGTTGCGCTGTGGAATTCCGCGGCGGCCGGCGTAGTAGGCCGCCACGCGCACGCTCACCGGGTCGCTGCGGTTGAAGACCACCCCGAGAGTGGCTGCTTCGAGTCCCTCGGTGCGCGCCGTTGCGCACAGTCCCGTCAGTACCAGCGCCAGGGCGCGGACGCAGCGCCACTCAGCTCGCGTCATTCACTGTCAGTGGCAGCGGACGTCGTTCGATCGCAAGCGCGCTGAGCGCGATGCCGCCCCGCCGATCGCTCACCACCTGTGAGATCAGCTCGGCGTCGATGCGGCGCACCCGCTCGGCGAACGCGTACACCAGCGCGTAGTCGCATAACTGGTTAACGAGCCGCGGGATGCCGCGTGTATGGGCGTGAATGAGCGTCAGGGCTTCCGGGGTGAACAGTGCCGAATCGCCGCCTGCGACTTCGAAGCGGTGCCGGACGTAGGCCGCGGTCTCCGTGGCGTCGAGCGCTTTGAGATGATAGTCGACCGACACCCGCTGCGCGAACTGCCGCAGTTCCGGGCGTGACAGCGTCTCGCGCAGCTCGGGCTGGCCGACCAGCAGGATCTGCAGCACCAGGTCCTTCTCGGAATTGACGTTGGAGAGGAGCCGCAGGTCCTCGAGCGCTTCCACCGCGAGATTCTGCGCTTCGTCCAGGATGAGCAGCGTGCGCCGCCCGCGCCCGTACTCCTTGACGAGATGGTCGACCAGGGCTTCGTAAACTGCGATGTCCGAGTCCGCGGGCGGCATCTGCACGCCGAGCGCCGAGAGAGCCCAGCCGTGGATGGCGCGGAAGCGCGCGTGGGTATTGCTGATCAGGCCGACCGTGGTGCGGTCGCCGAGTTGCCGCACGAGCTTGCGCACCAGGGTCGTCTTGCCGGAGCCGATCTCGCCGGTGAGCAGTGAGAAGGCGGCCTGCGATTCCAGGCCGTACTCCAGCATCGTCAGCGCCATGCCGTGCTGGCGCGATGCATAGAGAAACGCCGGATCCGGCGTCAGCGCGAATGGTTTGGCGGTGAGGCCGAAATAGCGCTCGTACATGCGCCTCAGCCCTGGTGCGCTACGCTGGATGCGCGGTTCAGCAGCGTGCCCACGATCGGCGTCTCGTGCAGCAGCTCGATCGCCCGGGCCAGGTCCTCGCGGCGCGTGCGGCACTCGACGGCGACCATGAGGCCGCACTCCACCTGCTTCGAGAACGCGAGGGCGTCATCGGTGGTGAGCACGGGCGGCAGATCGAATATGACGATGCGCTCGTCGTAGCGTGCGCGGAGCTCCGCGACGAGCGCGCGGCAGCGGACTCCCGACAGGACCTCCGAGGAATGATTCACGGGCGCGCGCGCCGGCAGCACCACCAGGCGATCGCACCCCTCGGGATGGTAGAGACACTCGCGGATTTCGGCCTGTCCGGCCAACACGTCCTCGACGCCCCGCTCGGGCGCGAAACCGAGAGTGGCCGCGACCGACGGGCGTCGCAGGTCCAGATCGACGAGCAGAACCGTATGATCGAGATCGTTGGCGATGTGCATCGCCAGATTGACGGCCGTGGTCGTTCTGCCCTCCCCCGGCGACGGACTGAATACCGCGAGCGTGCGCCAGCGGTGCGCGGTCATCCGCTGCAGTACCTGGGTCCTCAGCATGCGAAAGCCGGCCGAGGCGGCTCCGGGTGCGCCCGGGGATACGACTCTGCGGGTCTCGAGGTGCTCGGCGTTTACCGGCACCACCCGCGTGCAGGTGTAGACGATCGCCCCGAGCCTCAGCGCCGCCGAGCCGCCGCGGCCCTCGAGGGAGCGGGGCGTATCGTTCGGCTGGTGCTGCCGCTCCAGCCGTGCGAGATCCAGGGCCTTTCTGATCTTGTCCATTGGCTACACTCCGAAGCGGCGCAGCAGCACCAGCCATAGAACATCGAGCGGCGCCACGAGGAAGTGCACCATAACCGCCGCAAGCGCCACCGCTGCGGCTCCGCCGGCCCATGAGTACCGCACCACGCGCCGCCGTCGCGCGCGCTCCCGGCGCGTCACCACGACCGGGATCGCGGCCAGGGGCGCGACCTGCAGCAGCTCGCGTACATCTTTTGGCCCACGCACCGAGGCGTCCAGGGCTTCGGAGCCCAGCACCGCCGCGACACCGGCGGCGAGCGATAGCACGAGCCCGATAGCGAGGATCAGCACCCGGTTCGGGCTGACGGGCTTCTCGGGCGGCTGGGGCGCCTCGATCATCGTAAATTTCTCGCCCTTCTGCTCGGTCTCGAGGTTGACGGCGATCTGGGCCTCGGACTGCTTGGCGAGAATCGCGCCATACTGAAACTGCGCCGCCTCGAGATCGCGATTGATCTCGCGGTACTGGCGTTCGACCTCAGGGGAGCTGGACAGATTCCGGGTGAGCTCGCTCAGCCTGCCCTGCAGCTCTTCGCGTTTTTTGACCTCGCGCTCGCGTTCGGGGATCAGCGCGTTCAGCTGCCCCTTGATCTGAACGAAGGCGGGGTTGTCGGGGTGGTCCTGCGCCACGTCCTCGGCCGGGCCCGCGGGCGCAGCCTGGACCTCGCCCTCGAGCGTCTTCACCTCGCGCTGCAGGCGTATCACATCGGGATGATCGGCGGAGTACTTTTGCGAGGCGGCGGCCAGTTGCGCGCGCGCCTCTGAGAGCTTGCGTACCAGGTCGGCGCCCTCGTCGCGCGAGGCCACCTCCTTCTCCAGCCCCTCGATCTGCCGCTCAGTGCTGATGACGTCGGGATGATCGGGCGCGTAGCGGCCCTTGAGACCGGCGAGCTTGGCCTTGAGAGCCTTGAGCTGGTCCGCGGCACCGAATACCCGTTCGCCGTTCTCCTTGTAGACCTGTGCCGTCGGGCTGATCTGCGACAGCTGCGACTTGAGCAGGACGATCTGCGAATCGAGCGCGCTGATGCGATCCTGCGCCTCCTGCAACGCCAGCTCGGTACGATCCGAAAGCGAGAGATTCTGCTGTACCTGCTCGGGCAGCTCGCTCTCGTGCTTCTTCTTGAAGTCCGCCAGCTTCTGGTCGAGCTCGGCGATCCTCTGCTGCTGCAGCGCCGCCTCCTCCGTGAAGAACGAGGCCGTCTGCTGCGAGCGCTGCGCACGCGAGGCAAGGTTCTCGTTGAGATAGAGGCTCGACAGCTCGTTGGTCACCTTGAGCGCCATGTCGGGAGAACGGCTGTCGTACGACACCGTGAACGCGATCGTCGCGTGAGTCGGCTGCCCGCTCCGGGGGTCGATCATCGAAGCGCTGATCATCTTCAGGTTGATGTCGTCGCGCATGGTCTCGAGCAGCTCTTCGCGCGGCACCCGGTCGCGCTTGTCCGCGTAGAGCTTGTAACGGTCGATCAGCGTCATCAGGTTTTGGCTGGTCAGGACGCGCTGACTGATCATCTGCACGCGCTGATCGGCGTAGGTGGTGATGACCGAGCGCACCAGGTCCTGGGGAATCTCCTGCGCCTCGATGAGGATCGTCGCGGTCGAGCGGTAGCTCGGCGGCCAGAAAACCGCGATGAGGAGCGTGGCCCCGAACAGCGAGCCGGCGCAGGCCGCGAATACCTTGCGGCGCCGCCAGTAAGCGAGCAGCTGTTCGCGGGTGTCGCTGGTGCTGTTTCTCGATTGCGCGTCCATGGTTGGCATCACTGCAGGCCGATGTGGTTGAACTTGTAGGTGAGCGTCAGCGTGACCTGGTTGTTCCCCACGTGGGTGTCGGTGGTCGAGTAGGTCTGATCCACCCGTGATAGCGCGATGGCGAGGCTGTAGTGCTCGCTGAGCTGATAGGTGGAACTGACGGTCACCCAGTTGACGATCCGGTCCTCGTAAGCCGACTGCACGGTCGGATTGTGCTCGCTCAGCCACCATTCCTGGAGTCCCACGGACCAGCGCGGCGAGAGCGCGTAGCTCAGCTGCCCGACGTAGATCGTCTGGCGCGAGAGAAACGCGAAGCCGTTGGGCGTCTCCTGGCGGCTCCCGCTCAGGTTCAGCGTGAGCCGTGGCCCCGTGCGCGTCAGCCTCGCCGAGTAAACGGGGCTGCCGACCTCCGTCTCGATCGTCACCGGCACCTCGATGATCACGAAACCCAGGCCCGGTATGAAGCCGAGCTCCGGCACGAGGAGACTGAGGCGGTTTTGTTGTCGGGTGTAGCCGCCGCCGAGACTGAGCGACCAGATCTCGCTCAACTGGCGGCTATAGCCGAGCTGCCCGCCGATGTTGCGGGTGCGGGTCGTGCCATCGAGGGTATCGTATTGCCCGGCGATTGCGGACAGCGTCACCCGGTCACGCTCCGAGAGCTGCCAGGTAAGCCCCGGGGAAACCGTCGTGTACTCGTAGTTGACGAGGGGTGCGGTTCCCGGCGGCGGCTCGCCGTAACGCACACGCTGCGTGTTCGCATCGAGATACGCGTCGAGAAGCTCGGTCAGATGCCGGGTCCAGCTGAGCTCGCCCGTGAGGCTGTCGCGGGGCACCGGGGAGGTGCCGTTGGTGAGATTGTCACCCAAGAGGCTCGAGTCCCAGTTCGCGCCTGCGCTCGCCTTGAACGTGTTGCGATCCGTGTCGAATTCGCCGCTGGCGCTCAAGTGCGCGTAACTCGAGTTGAGTGACGCGTAGCTGGCATCGCTCAGGCGAAAACTGGGCAGGAACGACAGGGTGAGAGCATCGCCCTGATAGCTGATCGGCGCGTCGAGCAGCAAAGCCGCGCTGCTCTCGGCGGTGTCCGGCAGGTTGAGCAGCGCGGGGTTCGAGCCATAAGCCCCGCTGACGCCGATCGTCGGATCTGAGCCCCACACCCCGGCTCGCGCCACGTCAGACCACAGCATGACTGTCGCCAGCAGGCTGAGACGCGCACGGCCGTTGTCGATCACGGCACGACAACCGTGTCACCGCTTTGCAGGAGGATGTTCTGCTCCAGATGACGCCCGTGCTGAACGTCCCCGTACTTGAATCGAATGGAGGTTTCGTGCCCGCCGCTGCGCCGGAGGATGCGGATTCCGTTGAGATCCGCGAAAGGCGTCGATCCGCCCGCGAGACTCAGCGCCTGCATCACATCGAGCGGGCCAGTGAGCGGAAAGGCCCCGGGCTTATTGACCTTACCGACGACGAACACCTGGCTGCCGGCGGCCGTCTTGAGAGTTACGGTGACGACCGCGTCCGGGATGTATTTGCGGATGCGCTCCTGCAGGGTCCTGGTGAGCTCCCCGATCGTCTGGCCCGCGGCGTGCAGGTCACCGGCGAGCGGAAAGGTCATGCCCCCGTCGGGCCGGATCAGAGCCTCCTGCTGCAGGTCCGGCTCTTTCCAAACGACGATCTGCAGCACGTCGCCCGCGTGCAGGACGTAGTCCTCCGGAACCTGCGCATCGGCAGCCAGCAGCGGCATCGGGAGCGCGAACAGAGCCATGACAATCAGGAAGAGCCTGCCGGAGATGCGGGGGTGCATGATGCAATGCGGTATCGATGGGCCGAGTGAGACGCGCCAGCCTAGAGCCCGGATGTGTGATTTTGATTGCAGTCCGCCGTGCGCCGCTGCAACCCGCCGCCGCGGGCTCAGGCGGCGATGGCGCCGGTCGCCCGAGAGCGGCAGAGCCCGGCCAGCGCCGCGAGGCCCGAGAGCATCAGCGGCAGCGCCGCGGGGAGCGGCACGGGTGGTGGCGGCGGCGCTGCCGGCTGGAACTGCACCGAGATCGCATAGGCGCCCAGACCCACGGGGCCGCTGTCCTGGCCGTACCAGTTCACATAAACCGTCCCCTGCTGCACCTGCACCGAATCAAACAGGCCGTTCTTCCCATTGCCGATGAGCCCGCCGCCGGGCGCGCTGACGAAGCAATTGAGGTTCTGCAGGGCGTCGAGCCATGAGATGCCCGCCAACGTGACCGTGAGGGTTCCGGCAGTTGGGATTGTGACGGCGTCGGAGAAGAGCTGACCCTGGCCCTTTCCCATGAGGCCGACGCTGTCTAGCAGGGACACCGCGCCGCCGGTCAGCGAACCCTGCGACGATCCGCTCAATGTGCTGGGCCCCAGTGCGGTGGTCTTGAGCTCCGTGGACGCCCGAGCCGGGAGGACGGCAAATAGCGCAGCGATCAGCGTGAGGGCAGCGAGGGCGGGGTAGGTCTTCATGACGAGACCTGAGCAGGCTTGGGAGGCGCCTCCGCCCGCGCGGCATCGTCGCGCGTGTCGGCTGCCGCAGGGTGTCCGTTGCCGTTCCCGTAGACGTACTTGCCGTACAGGTAGCGGCGCAGCGAATCGGCGCACGCCTCCGTGCTCCGCTCATCCTTCTGATCCTTGCCGAAGCGCATGCTCAGGTAATCCTGCCGAAGGCTGCTCATGGAAAGCAGCACGATGTCGTCCCGCGCAACGCGGTCCTTGGGATCGACCTCGTCGTTGATGATGGCCTCGAGCTGGAACGTGTCGAGCTCGAAGTGCCGGATCAGCTCATCGCCCGCGTCGACCAGCACCGGTACGAGGCTTCGGCCGCGGATCTCGGGGTCGCACAGCGGCGCGAGTCGACCGAAGGTCGACCTGATCGCGAATCGCACGATATCCGAATCGCGCACGCCCAGCCGCTTGGCGAAGCGCTTGATGTTGCGTATGTCGGCGCTGCCGAGACGAATCGACACCGCGCGTCGGCGCAAATCGCCCACCGGTTGTATCCCCCCGCGATTGGCAGACTCCAACGTAGGCCAGGAGTGTGTCCGTGGGATTGCGAAAAGATGACAGCGTGGCCACCATCGGTATTACGAATGTGGGTTGGTCGCGCCCGCAGGGCCGCTCAGTCATCGCTCAGGACCGCCATTTCTCCAGGTGGGAGTCGTGGCGGCGGCCGTGGGGAGAATTGGTGCCCTTCAGCCGGCCGAGCCGGACGGCAGCAACGCGCGTAGCTCGACGGCAACGCGCCGATAGACATCATTCCAGTCGTCCACCCGACTCTGACGAAACAGCGCGGCGCTCCGGTACCACGGGCTGTCAGTCCGGTCGAGGAGCCAGCGCCAGCTCGGCGAGTACGGCAGCAGGATCCAGGTCGGTCGGCCGAGGCCCGCGCTCAGATGTGCAACACTCGTATCGATGCTGATCACCAGGTCGAGGCAGGCGCAGAGCGCAGCGCTGTCGCTGAAGTCGTGCTGCTCGGCCCCGTGATCCGCGATGCATCGATGCTCCCGCACGAGGCGCTGCTCGTCGGCCGACAGCTCCTTCTGCAGGCTCACATAGTCATATTCGCGCGGCAAATGCTCGAGCAGCAGCTCGAGCGGCACGCGCCGGCGGCGGTGGTCGGCGCGCAGCGCGGCACCGCGCCACGCGAGCCCGACTCGCCGTCCGGTCGGCGGGCCGAGGCGCGCGCGCCATTCGGCGACCTTGGCCGGGTCACCGGCGAGATAGGCGGTGGGCTGAGGGATGCTGGCCGGCCGGGTACCGAAGGCGAGTGGCAGGCTCATGAGAGGGCACTCGTAGTCGCACGCCGGCAGCCGGGCACCCTGGACCACGATACGTGTGAGGCCTGGAAGGTCGGCCAGCAGGCTCACCAGGGGACGCTGGACCTCGAGCACGACGCTCGCGCCGCGCTCGGCGACCAGCGGCACATAACGACAGAACTGCAGCGTGTCGCCGATGCCCTGCTCGCAGCGCAGCAGGATACTCTTGCCGGCGAGCGGCTCGCGGCCCCGCCATGCGCTCCGACCGCTCGGCGGCGGGCGGTGCGGCACGAGCTCGTCGAGCCGCCAGCGCGACTCGTAGAGCGGCAGGCCGCCAGCCCAGTCGCCTCGCAGCAGCAGCACACCCCCCTTGTTGAACAGGGCGCGCGGATTGTCGGGCTGGATCGCGAGAACGCGATCGAAGGACTCGAGAGCCGCCTCGAGCTCGAGCAGCTGCGCCGCCACGACGCCATCGAGAATGAGCGCCGGAACATGCATGGGGTCCTGGCGCAGCAGCGCCCGTAGTCTCTGCCGCGTCGGATACAGCAACCCCGCTTCGTACGCCGCGAGCGCCTCGGCGTACTCGGCCTCGCTGGTCGATACCGCCCTCATCTGCCCCATATGTTGGATGCCCGAATGTGAATTGTTGATGACAGGATTCAGGCTGCCCGCGACGGGCCGCTAGAATCACTGCCCCCATCGACCACACCTGGATCGCGGAGCCGCGCGCATATGAGCTCGCCCGCACACGACGCCATCCCTGCCGTGCGCCGGGCGTACGATCAGGCCCGCGCCGGCGACCTGCACGGTGCCAGCACGCTCTGTAGCGAGGCGCTCCGCGAAGACCCGCTGAATCCCGAAGCCTGGCTGCTGCGCGCCGTGATTGCGATGCGCGCCGGCCAGCCGGACGAGGCGTTGCACGCGGCACGCCGGGCGCTGCCGGTGCATCCGGCGACGGCTGCGATCCACGCTTTGATGGGGGATGCCGCGTGCGCGCTCGAGCGGCCGGCAGAAGCATTGCAGAGTTACCAGAGCGCCCTGCAGATCGATCCCGACCTGGGGAGCGCCCTGTTCGGCCAGGGCAAGGCGCTGCTCGCTGTGCAGCGGCCCCGCGAGGCACTGCCGAGCCTCGAGCGGCTGCTGCGCGCCCGGCCGGACGATTTTGAGGCGCTCATGCTGCGCGGCCGGGCGCAGTTCGACCTCAGGGATCTCGGCGGCGCGTTCGACAGCTACACGCGGGGCGTGGCTCTCGAGCCGCGCAGCGCAGACGCGCATTGCAATCTGGGCGCGGTGTTGCTGCTGATGTTGCGCACCGAGGAGGCGCTGGCGCGCTTCGAGACCGCGATCGCTCTGGCACCCGAGTTGGCGGAGGCTCATCACCATCAGGGACAGGCGCTGCGCCTGAGCGGCCAGCCCGAGCGCGCGCTGCGTGCCTTCGAGCGCGCGATCGCGCTGCGGCCGGTGTACGTGGATGCCTTCGTGGGCCAGGGTGATGCGTTGC
>Ga0335070_10001048_pt1 | contig 31647 bp, 29 predicted proteins | sample Lox_Sample_13_FD_206722 | JGI IMG/M metagenome (GOLD analysis project Ga0335070, IMG submission 206722) | Soil microbial communities from Loxahatchee National Wildlife Refuge, Florida, United States - Lox_Sample_1.3 | ecosystem: Environmental > Terrestrial > Soil > Wetlands | place: USA...
TTTCCGCAGAGTGTTCTTTTGATTGATCTGCCACTCCTGATGGCGGCGGATTTGCTCGGCTGCGAGCGCCGCCTGATGGAAGGCCTCGCCCAGTTTCTCAGCCTGCATGCCGGTTTCGCGGATTTCTTCTTCGAGTTGCCGTTCCCTCTTTTGGAGATGGGTTTGTTCTTCTTCTAACCGGATCTGTTCGGCTTCAATTATGCGGATCTTGCCATGCACCCCATCCAGTGCAGACTGCAATTCCTGTTTCTGGCGTGGGCGGCTCAGAGTCCCCGAGCCAGAGCGCGTCTCCTGTCCGGAGATCACCGATCCAATCCCATGGAAAACTTCACCGCGCAGCGTGACCACCTTCGCCGTCGGAGGGATCTTTTCCACCAGCCGCCTGGCTCCTCCCCGGCTCTTCACGATCACTACCTGGCCCAAAACCAGGTCTGCCAGGGCGCGGTGATCTGCAGGAACCTGAACCAGATCAGCAGCCAGGCCAATACTATCGGGATCAGATGGCGGCGTTAACCGGTCGAGGGGGCGTATCTGGCTCACCGGCAGCAGTGCAGCCCTGCCCTTTTTTCCAGACTCCAGCAACTGCAGAGCTTGCTCCAGGTCGGCGATTCCATCGACCACGATCGCATCCAGGTATTCGCCAAGGGCAGCGCTGACCGCGGTTTCATACTCAGCCGGAACTACCATGGCGGTAATCAGCGAGCGGAATTTTCCGGAGACTTTCTCCTGTTTTGAAGCCTGGAGTAAGAATCTGGCGCCATCCCCCATACCGGTAAATGACCGCTCAGCCTGCTCGAGGACATCGATCTGCGCCTGAACGCGCGCCCGCTCTGATTCGAGCCTGGAGCGTTCCAGGGTCGCGTTCTTCTGTAGCGTTTCGTGTTCTTTCATTTGCTGGCGGAACTCGGCCAGGGCGGCCTGTTTTTCCTTCCGCGCCTTTTCAGCCGCTTTTTTCCCACGCTCCGCCTCTTCCAGGCGGGCTTGCGCTAGTTCGAGTTCAACCGCGCCGGCTTTGATGAGCTGCTCGTTATTCTCCAGGGATTTTTGCTCGTTCTCGAATCTCGCTGCCAGCTCATTCTGGTGAGCGTTGAGCTGAACCTGGCGAGTCTCAACGGCGGTCAGCCGCTGGCGGGCCTCGCGCAGGTCTTTTTCTGCCTTTGACCGTTCTGCCTGGCGGTTGGATAAAGCCTGCCTGGCAATATCCACATGTTTCTGGGCTTCGACAAATTCCTCCTGCAGCCGGCCCTGGTCCTCTTCCACGGATTCCAGTCTTTTTTGGTTGGCTGCCAGCTCTTCCTCAAGCCGGACCAGGTCATTCTTCCCGTTTTGGCGCTGCTCAATCAGCGACCGCTGTCGCTCCTCGAGAATTGCCAGGCTGCGGCTCAGTTTTTCCATTTGCTGGTGGATTTGAGCCGACTCGGTGTGCCAGCCGTTAAGCTTCTGGCGCAGCTCATTCATTTCGGCCCGAAAGATGGAAATCTGCTCGTTGACCTCGGCCTGGCGCTGGCGGGCCTGCTCCAGGCGGTTTTCTTGGGCTTTCAATGCTTCCCTGGCATGCGCAAGCTCCTTTTGCTGGCGGTGCCAGTGAAACCCGTACCATTCTCGCAGCAGAAGGTGAAGATCCGCCTTGATCCGCTCGTATTCCTGGGCGCGACGGGCCTGTTTTTCCAGGCTTTGCAGGCGCGGCTCCAGCTCGGCGAGGATATCCTGGACCCGGTCCAGGTTCCGCCGCGTATTTTCCAGCCGGTTGATGGCATCCTCGCGCCGGCTGCGGTAAAGGCCGATCCCGGCAGCTTCCTCGAAGAGACGGCGGCGCTCCTCCGGTTTAAGCGACAGCGCGGCGTCCACCAGGCCCTGCCCGATGATCGTGTAAGTCCGTTCGGCCAATCCAGATTGAGCCAGCAGCTCAGAAATCTCCCGCAACCGGACTTTTTGGCCGTTGAGCAGGTATTCGTTCTGCCCATCCCGGTACGCCCTGCGCATGATCGACACCTCGGAGAAATCGATCGGCAGCCAGCCGTCAGAATTGTCGAAGGTGATCGTCGCCGAAGCCATCCCCGACCTCGGGCGCAGCTCGGACCCCGAAAAGATCATATCTTCGGTTTTACGCCCGCGCAGAAGCATGTAGGACTGTTCGCCCAACACCCAGCGTAGTGAATCGGCGATATTCGATTTACCTGACCCGTTCGGACCGACAATCGCAGTGATGATGCCTGGGAATTCAAAATTGGTCCGGCTGGCAAACGTTTTATACCCGTGAAGTTCGAGGGATTTAAGGCGGGGCGGCATGGGTCGTTTCTTTGGTGAGTTCTTTGATCTAGGCCTTATAGGTCGGTCAAGCCAAGGTTTTCCAGGGCGGCGCGGGCAGCCGCCTTGGCGGCTACCTGTTTGCTGTGTCCAACGCCGCTCCCAAACACCTTGCCATTGATGACCACATCGACTTCGAACACCTTCGCGTGGTCCGGCCCACTGGCCGAGCGGGTGACGTACAGGGGCGCAGAATATCCCTGAGCCTGGGCCCATTCCTGGAACTGGCTCTTGGGATCTTCGTTCTTGTGCATTTCCAGGATGTAATCCGCGGCAGACTCCAGGAGCGGCTCGAGGAAGGCCAGGACCGCGTCGATACCGGCATGCAGGTACAGCGCCCCAATGACCGCCTCAAAGGTATCACATAAAAGCGCGGACCGGCTGCGACCGCCTCCCTGTGCTTCACCCCTTCCCAGGTGCATTGCATTTCCTAACCCGATCTGGCGGGCGAAATCCGCCAGTTGCTCGGTGTGGACCAGCGCCGAGCGCATCCGGGTCAGATCACCTTCAGGCATCTCTGGGTAGTGATTGTACAGCCACGCCCCGACGACAAAATCTAGTACCGCGTCGCCCAGGAATTCTAGCCGCTCGTTGTCTTCGAGAGCCTCGGGGTGTTCGTTGAGATAGGAACGGTGAGTCAGTGCGCGGCTGAGCAGTAGCCAATCCGAAAATGGCAGACCTAACCGCAGAGCCAGATCCTGGGGAGTTTCTTCCCCAATTCGGGTTTGGTTTTGTTCCATGGATACCTCCCGAGAACTCAGGGAGCGCAAGCCACCTACGAGTGGGTAAGGTAGCTGGCGTTCCATCAGTTCTCATGGTTGAAAGATGTACTATTTTACCGGAAACCGGCCAAACATCCAACCCTAAATCAAAAATTAAATTCCATAAAATTAATCTCCTCTTTCAGGGATATACTCTCCTTCCACCCAGACCTCGCCGGTCGGGCTGATTTCTTTTTTCCAGATGGGTACGATTTCCTTCAATCGGTCGATCCCATACCGCGCGGCTTCAAAAACCCCGGTGTCCCGGTGGCCTGATGAACATCCGATCAAAACCGTCGGGGTCATCGGATCGAGGATGCCGATCCGTTGCACAATCGCGATCCCCTCAATCTCAGGCCAGCGTTCTCGGATTTCCACCGCGACCTGGCGCATTTTTGCTTCAGCCATCGGTGTATAGGCCTCATATTCGAGGCGGATGGTTTCGTGGGCATCACCGCGAACCGTGACTCCCCTGACCATTCCACTAAAAAAGCAGGCCGCCCCGGTGGTTGGGAGCGTAATTTTTGCCAGAAGATCATCGAAATCCAGGATCTCCTCCGTCACGTGGATAATGGTTGGAAACCCGGATCCTCCGCTGACAGGAGGGAAAAGGGCCACTTCTGCATTGGCTGGCAGGACGTCATCGTCGAACGCGAACTCCCGGTTGATAGACACCAACGCAGTCGTCAGGACCGCGGCTGCATCCGGATGGGATTGTGTCAGGATAGAACGGAGATCGGCAACCGCCGCACCTTCGGGCACTTCTACCGCCATCCATGGGGCGCCCATTTTTTCTTTTAGCGTTGCAAAAAACAGGACCGATATTTTGCTCATACCTTTATTCGTTCGCCACATCCCCGCTGCGCCCGCCGTGCTTTTCGACCAGGCGAATATTCTGGATCCGCATCGTTTTTTCGGCGGCCTTCGCCATATCGTAGATCGTCAATGCCGTGACCGAAACTGCGGTCAATGCTTCCATCTCCACCCCCGTCCGCTCGGTTGTACGCACAGTCGCAGTGATCTGCACACCCGGCAGCTCCGGGCTGAGGTGAAGCTCCACATCGATGTGCGACAGAGCCAGCGGGTGGCAAAGCGGGATCAAATCGGCCGTTTTCTTGGCTGCCATGATCCCGGCAACCTGCGCCACTGTGAGCACGTCGCCCTTCTTGATCGCCCCAGACTGGATCAGAGCGAGCGTCTCGGGTTTCATCAGGACTTCGCCTTTCGCCACAGCCAGGCGGTCGGTTTCAGGCTTTTGAGTGACATCGACCATTCGGGCGTTCCCCTGATCGTCCAGGTGGGTCAGGTGGACTTCGTTCATAGCCTGATTATACTGCTATAATAAACGCCAATGAACCTGGAAATCGCTGGACACCAAACCGAAGGCTACCGCATCGACACCGAAGTCTACCAGGGTCCTTTGGATTTGCTGCTGCATCTCATCGAAAAAGCCGAGCTGGACATCACCCGGCTTGCCCTTGCCCAGGTCACCGACCAGTATCTTGATTACCTGAATAACATCGAGGACCGCGACGCAGCCGAGGTGTCCGCCTTCCTGGTCATCGCCGCCAAGCTTCTCCAGATCAAATCTGAAGCGCTGCTGCCCCGGCCCCCCGTTCGCGTGCCGGGTGAGGAAGATCCCGGTGAAGCCCTGGCTCAACAGTTGATCGCCTACAAGCGCTTCAAGAAGGTCGCCGAATGGCTGCTCAAACGCGAGACCAGCAGTCTGCGAACGTATCTCCATCTCGCAACCCCTCCTAAAATTGAGGCAAAGTTAGACTTGACCGGGATCACCCTCAGCGACCTGGTACTCGCGGCCCAGTCGATCTTAATGAAAGACGTGGATCACCCCTATCTCAGCGATGTCGTCTCGATCCCCATTGTGACCATTCGCGATCGGATCCGTAAAATCATTGATCTGGTTAAGACGGAAAAATCACTCAACTTTCATCGCATCCTCGGGTCAGATCCCAGCCGGGTGGAGGTCGTGGTAACATTCCTGGCTTTGCTCGAGCTGGTCAAACGCCACGTTCTGAACGCTCACCAGGAAACCCTCTTTTCCGATATCGAATTTATCCCTGACCAGGAATGGGATGGAAGCTTTGACCTGGACCTGGATCTGATCGTGTAATTTCTGAAAAGCATAAAAAATATATGGATAAATGATAGAAAGATAGTAATCGACTATGCTATAATCAAAGGAATGTAGGGGTTTGAGATAGGGGTATTATGGAAGATAATCAAAAATCATCCGCAGCGCCGGCTACCTTGCCCGATTCTTCGCCTCAAACGAAAGAAAAAGAGGGAAGATCCGGCTTGGTTTTCATCATCATCTTGGTGATAGTATTCGTCGCGCTGTTAGCCGTGGGCCTGTATTTCTTAATCGTCAGCCCACTCGATACGACCAGCAAAGTTCGGGACATATTTATCATCTTTATGGCCCTCGAGTTCCTGGTCGTCGGCGTAGCCCTGATCATTTTGATGGTACAACTGGCAACCTTGATCAACCTGCTCCAAAACGAGATCAAGCCGATTCTGAATTCGACCAATGAGACTGTCAGTACGCTGCGCGGCACAATGACTTTTTTGAGCGATAACCTGACCGAACCCGTCATCAAATTGAACTCGTACCTTGCAGGTCTAAAAGGCGCCTGGGATTTGTTCCGGAAAACCCGGCGATAATCAATCACTTGCATAGATGCGCCAATCTTATTAGAATCACAGAAACCCGAAAAAAGGAGAGACATAATGTCTGATCGCGATGATCTTAGCAGTTTCCTGTTGGGGTTCATCATTGGAAGCCTGACAGGCGCAGTAGTAGCTCTGTTCTTAGCGCCCCAATCTGGTGAAGAGACGCGAGCGGTGATCCGCGAAAAAGCAATTGAGATTAAGGACCGCGCATCCGAGACGATGGACGAGGCTTATACCCGCGCCGAAGAAGCCGCCGCCGAAGCGCGGGCCAGGGCCGATGAATTATCCCAGATTGCGAAAGCCCGCGCCAATGAGCTATCGCAGAAGGGCCAGGTGGTATTGGAAGAACAGCGCTCAAAAATCGAAGGTGTGATTGATAAAGCACGAAAGGCTACCTCGACCAGGAGCAGCGAAGAAGCGGAAAGCGCGTCATAATCCAGAACGAAATTTTATCCACGCTTTAAATCAATAAAGGAGATGTCCAGTTTCAGCAAACAGGATATCTCCTTTGCATGCCTATCCCACCATCAAGAATATTGGATCTCTTCCAGCACGATCGGAATTGCCGCGAGAACGTCCCCGGCGAGCACCGGGGCTGAGCTGCCCAGTTCCGCCTCGGCCTGCAATCCGCATTGCGCGTGGATCCACGCGCCGCAGTATGCCGCCTCAAATCCATCCATCCCTTGCGCGCATAGACCTGTCACAATCCCCGCCAGGACGTCCCCGGTACCGGCGCGGGCTAACGCGGCTGTCGCCACCGGAATGACACAAGCCTGGCCGCCTGGCTGAGCGATTACGGTAAAAGCGCCCTTCAAGATCACCACCTGCCCCCATTGCTGGGAGTATTTGCGCGCGACTTCCAGGCGGTTTTTGAGAATCTCTTCAACAGAGAGACCGGTCAGAACCGACATCTCGCCCGGGTGGGGAGTCAGGACTGTTCCCGCCGGGATCTTTTTGGGCCATTCCGGTATTTTGGCCAACAATTTCAAACCATCCGCGTCAATCACCAGCGGCGGTAAGGGCTGTTCTTTTACCTCAAAAGGGGTTTCACGATGCACGAAACCGATCTCACCTCGTTTATGGGGTTGGTTGGTTGAAACCAGCCGATTTAAAAACTGGAATGTGGTGTCTTCCTGTCCCCACCCAGGCCCGAGCAGCAAAGCTTTTGATTGACCAAAGTTCTGCTTGATGACCGTATCGGCGTTCTCCGCGATGACGCCCATCTCGTGAGGCAGCAGCAGCCAGGTCGCCTCGGGAAGCTGCCCGGCCAGCGCGGTGTGCAGCGGCGCGGGAACAGCCATTGTCACCAGGCCGGTTCCAATTCGATAAGCTGCTTCTCCTGCCAGGAGTGCTGCGCCGGTGTAATTAACCGATCCCGCCACGATCATCGCGGTTCCAAAGGTACCCTTGTGGGCATCCGCTGGCCGGGGCGGGAGCTTTTCCAGCACGTCTTCCATCTGAACGACGAAATTTTGTACTGCTTTCCATCCCGGCAATTCGTCCGAAAAACCGATATCAACCACCTGGATCTCACCCGCCAGTTCGTAAGCCGGAAAGGCAAGGAGCCCTTTTTTGACCGCTGCCATGCAAACGGTCGAATCCGCCGCGAGGGTTTCTTCTGCGGCATCGCCGGTGTCGCAGTCTACCCCTGAGGGACAATCGACGGCAATGATCTCTGGAGGGGTCTCCATGCTAGCCAGCTCTTCCTGAACCGATCCTAAAACTGTGCTGATTTCCGGTGTTAAAGGGAGCTTGATCCCGGTTCCTAATACGCCATCCAGGATCAGATCTGCCTCTGATATCCATTTTTTCAAGATGGCTGCATTGGAAATTTCAACTTCCCCCCCATTCTGGGTAATTTCCTCGACCCATCTATCTTCTGGCGATCTTTTCTTGACCAGGTAGGCTTTTACTTTCCATCCCTGTCTGGCGAGCTCGGATAAGGCAATCATTGTGTCGCCGCCATTGTTTCCGGACCCCACCAGTCCGAGCACGACTGGATGAACTGATTGGCTATACGCTTTATTCGCCGCCTCGGCCAGGGCCTTCCCCGCGTTCTCCATCATCCGCTCGTAGCTCAGCCCCATTTCATTGGCCTCTGCTTCGATCTGCTTCATCTCCGCCACGCTGACCAGTTTGTCCATCCTTCTCCCTTTCTCTGGAACTGCTATCATTATAAACCTTTCTCCTCCCCTTACCCTTGCGCTATTCACCGTTATCGTCTATCCTTAGTCCTGTTCCAGACGGATTTCCCGGCTCAGCTTCTCCGCGAAAACGCCAGGTTTGGGTTAGAAAGCAGAAATGGGAAATAAAAATAGCCGCCTGATGGCGGCTGTCCAGTGCGCTGGGGGGGACTTGAACCCCCATGCCTTTCGGCACATGGCCCTCAACCATGCCTGTCTGCCAGTTCCAGCACCAGCGCGGAAAACAGCTCAATTATAATCGGGTCTCTCGCCTTGTCAAGTTTACCAGTCTTTTGTAATCCCTTTCTGCTGGCTGGGCGATTGGTTTTATTCCAAGGAGTCTCTCATGACGATTATCCTCGATGCAATGGGAAGTGATGCCCATCCTGATCCTGAAGTTCAGGCTGCGGTGACCGTAGCCCGAGAGGACAATACTCCCATCATCCTGGTCGGGAACCAGGACATCATCCAGCCGAAATTGGACGCACTTAATGCGAATGGCCTGCCCATCCGGGTGGTCCACACTCAAGAAGTCCTCGAGATGGACGACAAGCCGGTTGAGAACGCCCGCAAAAAAGCAGAGAACTCGATGGCGGTGGGTCTGGATCTGATCAAGTCTGGCGATGGCGAGGCCTTCATCACCGCCGGGAATACCGGCGGCGCGATGGCCAACGCCTTGATGCGCCTGAAACGGATCAAAGGCGTTCTCCGGCCCGCTTTGACTGCCGTTTTCCCGGTCCAGGATGGCCGTGCAGTGGTTCTCGATATCGGGGCGAACGCAGATTGCCGGCCGGAATTTTTACACCAGTTCGCGATGATGGGCAGTATTTACGCTGAATTGGTCCTGGGAATTAAAAAGCCGCGTGTCGCCCTGCTTTCGAACGGCGAGGAGGCTGGAAAAGGCAACCAGCTCGTCAAGGAGACGTATCCCCTCCTGGCGGCCAGTGATCTTAATTTCATTGGCAACGCTGAAAGCAAAGAGCTGTTTGGTGGTAAGGTCGATGTCATCGTCACAGATGGTTTCAGTGGAAACATCCTTCTTAAAACCAGCGAAGCCGTGGCGAAGATGATCACCACCCAGCTCAAGAAAGAGTTAATGAGTAGCCCGCGCACGAAAATTGGCGGCCTGCTGGCCAAACCGGCTTTCGAAAACCTGCGCAAGCTCATGGACCCCAGCGAATATGGGGCTGCGCCGCTGTTGGGCGTCGACGGGCTGGTTTTCGTGGGCCACGGCAAATCGGATGCCCGGGCAATCGTCAGCGCGATTCGTGTCGCCAGGCGCGCGGTCGAGGCCAACCTGCTCGGTGCGCTGCGCGTCAGCATCGAAGAAAAAATGGCTGAGACCAGCCATCCTGTGGATGCCTGAGCCCGGTCTCTTTACCTTGCAGATCGAAGGATAGACACCCAATGAGAATCGTAACCAATGAAGCCCTGATCCAGCGCAATAAACGAATCGGCCAGATTGCCACTTTTTCCAGTCTTGCAATTCTCGCCGCCGGTTTGATCCTCTCGTTCAGTAGTCCCAACAATCCAAACCGGATCATCCTTTCTTACGTGGCGTTGATTGTAGGTTTTATTGTTTCGCAGGTCGGAATTTATTTCGGCAATCGCTGGGGACGCAGCCCTCGGCCTGACGAGCTGCTTACCCAGGGATTAAAGGGTCTGGATGACCGCTATACGCTCTATCACTATACTACCCCCGCCTCTCACCTGCTGCTGGGTCCTCCGGGGATCTGGGTTCTGCTTCCTTACCGCCAGGGGGGTGTCATCTCCTACGAGAATGGGCGGTATCGACAAAAGGGTGGTAACTGGTATCTGAAGATTTTCGGCCAGGAAGGACTTGGCCGGCCGGATGTGGACGCGACGAACCAGGTCCAGGACGTCAAAAAACTGCTTGAAAAAGAGCTTCCCGAAGGGAACGCACTGGACGTCAATGCCTTGCTGGTTTTCACCAATGAAAAAGTTGAGTTAAACCTGGAAGACGCCCCCATCCCCGGGATGACACTCAAGAAAATCAAGGATACGATTCGTAAAAAAGGAAAAGATGCCGCCCTTACCCAGGAACAGGTTAAAGTGATCGCCGGCGCCTTTGGCGATGAAGGCGATTAGCCAGTTTTCAGCCGGGCCCGCTTGAGCCCTTCCTAGAGAGCGCACAAAGAACGGTTCTCCCTCAACCAGGCTGTAAGCAGGCCGGTGGCAGATTCTCTTCAATTCATTTCATTTTGCGCCTGTTTTTTTCAGCGAAACGCCAGGGTCGGCTAGATTCCCCGCTCTGCTTTGGCCTGGATGCGGCCTTTATTCTCCCAGATTTTGCTTTTCCCGCCTGGCTCTTCAACGCAGCGACTTCCTCTGGAGTCAGGTTCCGCCACTCACCGGGCTTCAATGAGCCCAGCAGCAGCGATCCGATCCGCACTCGGATGATCCGCACCACTGGCAGTCCGATCGTCTTCCCCACTTCGCGGATCTGCCGTTTTTTTCCTTCGTGCAGAATGACCCGCAGCCAGGCGCCTTTCCCAAAAGGCGATTCCACCTCGACCACCGCCGGAGCGGTTTTCTCCCCATCTTCCAGGACGACCCCCCGCCGCCAGATGGTCAACTGCTCTTTGTCTGGGCGCGCCGCGACCAGCACGCGGTACTCTTTTTCATGCCCGTAGCGCGGATGGGTCAGGCGGTTCGCCAGGTCGCCGTCGCTGGTCAGCAGGATCAGCCCCTCGCTGTCCAGGTCCAGCCTCCCTACCGGGAAGATGTGTCCCGGCATTGGCACCAGGTTCCTCACGCTTGGACGAAGGTCGTCTTCCTGTTCATCCGATAATACCCCTCTGGGTTTGTTGAGCGCGATATATGTTTGGGTAGTCTCTAAGCGGATCGGCTTCCCATCGACCACGATCTGGTCTACCACCGCATCCGCCTTGCCGCCCAGCTCTGCCGGTTTCCCATTCACGCGAACCCGCCCGGCGATAATCAGCTCTTCGCAGGACCGCCTGGAACCAAAGCCGGCTCGTGCCAATATTTTCTGCAACCGCTCTTCAGCCATCCGTTCAGTCCTTCAAAATCTTCCGGCTCGTTTTTTCTTTTTCAGGAGCGCCCTCGATTTTCTCCAGCGTGGGCAGCTCCTGGATCGAGGCCAAACCAAAGTACTGGAGAAAGTCCGCTGTTGTGCCAAACAGGATGGGCCTCCCCGGGGCTTCCGCACGGCCCTCCTCCTGGATCAATCCCTTACCCAGCAGGCTTTTCAAGACCCCATCGGAATTGACCCCGCGGATCGCGTCGACCTGGGGGCGGGTCACTGGCTGCTGGTAGGCGATGATCGCCAGCGTTTCCAGGGCCGCCCGGCTCAGCCGGGCTGTTGTCTCCAGGCCCAAAAAGCGTTCAATCTCACCTGCGACATCTGGAACCGTGGTGAGCTGAACCCGACTGGCGTGCCACTGGAGCTGGAGCCCTCTGCCCTGGTTACTCAGTGATTGCTCGAGATCGCGCAGTCCGCGATCGACAGCTTCGGTGTCGATCTCTAAAGCGGTGGCCAGTTGCCCCACCGTGACAGGCCCGGAGGCTACGAACAACAAGGCTTCCAATTGTTTGGTAAGTGTAGGGTCTTCAGAATTTTCTGTCAGGTCAGACATGCTATAATATCAGGGTAATTTCGAGAGAAGGTTAACCGGGTCCTGCTGAACAACGATTATACCTGAACTGATCTAGAATTCACCACTCATATGCCTGGAACTGGTCATTCGGTAAGACAATTGCTCCCCTTTTTTCAGCAAAAAGCCATTTTAGTGCTCATTGTCAGCTTCCTGGCAGGGTGTATTTCGGCCCCGCAGGCAACGCAGAGCTTGATGACAGTCTCGATCCAGGCAGATGGCCAGACCCGCTCCCTCAAACTGGCCCCGGGTACTACTGTGAAAGCTGCCTTGAACCAGGCTGGAATCATCATCGGCAGCCTCGACCGTACCGAACCGCCCATGGAGAACGTTCTCACCGACCAGACTCAGCTCCAGGTAATTCGCGTCAAAGAAATCTTCGAGGTTAATGAGGTTACCATCCCCTTCGATCACCAGATTATCCACAACGAATCCCTTCCGGAAGGAGAAACCCTGCTCGTCCAGCCAGGGGTGAACGGGACCCGCGAGATTACCTACCGCCGGGTGCTGGAAAACAATAAAGAAATATCCAACCAGGAATTCAAGACCACGGTGATCAAAAATGCTATTCCCGAAATTGTGATGGTTGGGATACAGTCTCCATTTGCGGCGACTCCTATTCCCGGCCATCTGGCTTATTTAACCGGCGGGAACGCCTGGGTGATGGAAGGATCGACCGGCAATCGCAGGCCCTTGATCACTACGGGTGATCTGGATGGGCGGATCTTCTCCCTCTCCCCGGATGGAGCCTGGCTATTATATACAGTTAAGCCCTCTAAAGATTCCCAGAACACGATTAACACCCTCTGGGTCATCAAAACCACCGAGACGGGCACACAACCCATCGATTTGAAAACCACCAATGTGATCCATTATGCTGGGTGGGTGAAGAACGCCCCGAACCCCACGATCACCTATTCGACCGTCGAGCCGCGCGAGACCGCCCCGGGTTGGCAGGCGAACAATGACCTGAATATCCTCACCTTCAGCCAGAGCGGTTTCCTCTCCAATCGCAAAACCATCGTTCAGCCCAATTCCGGTGGAATTTATGGCTGGTGGGGGACTAATTTTGCCTGGTCTGCGGATGGCAGCCAGATGGCCTATGCCCGCCCTGACAGCGTCGGGCTGGTAGATTTAAAAACCGGAACACTTCAATCCAAATTGGATCTGATCCCATACCAGACACACAGCAACTGGGCCTGGGTGCCTGGCCTGGCCTGGAGTCCCGAACAAACCGCCTTATTCACAGTCGTGCACAAACCTGCTGCTAATGGCGGTTCCAACGAAGATTCGCAGTTCTTTGATTTAACTGCGCTGATCTTCGCTGGCGGCCAGCCGCTCTCCCTCTATCCGCAGTCGGGAATGTTTGCCTACCCGAGCCCATCCCCTCTCCAATCCGGGAAGAACTACCAGATCGCCTTTCTGAAAGCAATCTTTCCCGAACAAAGCGAAACCAGCCATTACCGCCTGGTGGTCATCGACAGGGATGGGTCCGACCGGAAGGAGCTTTTCCCCGACCAGGGTTCGCCCGGGATTGACCCACAGCGCGTAATTTGGTCTCCAAAACCGAGAACAGGTGAGGTATACTCGATTGCGGTGCTTTACCAGGGAAATCTTTGGCTGGTCGATTCAAATGGTCAGCAAACCATCCAGGTAACCGGGGATGGATTAACAACTCAGGTGGATTGGAAGTAAAGCCTCCACCGATCAAATCATTACAACCTAAGAACAAAGGGGATTATCAATGCGTGTACTGATCACAGGTGCTGCGGGATTTTTAGGCTCACATTTAAGTGAAAGATTGATAAAAGAAGGCCATTTTGTCATCGGAATGGATAATTTCATTACCGGCAACCCGGAGAATTTGACCCACCTGGTTGGGGATCCAAATTTCTTATTCATTCGCCACGACGTAGCCAACTTTATTTTTGTCCCGGGAAAAATCGATGCTGTCCTCCATTTTGCATCTCCGGCCAGCCCGAATCCAAATTCCCCACTGGGATATCCCAATCTACCCATACAGACGATGAAAGCCGGGGCCTTGGGCACGCATAACACCCTGGGAGTCGCCCGTGCTCATCATGCCCGCTTCTTGCTGGCCTCCACCAGCGAAATTTACGGAGATCCGCTCGAACACCCGCAGCGGGAAACTTACTGGGGGCACGTCGACCCGATCGGTGCCCGCTCGGTGTACGATGAGGCCAAACGTTTTGCCGAAGCCCTCACCATGGCCTATCACCGCTATCATGGGATCGACACCCGCATCGTGCGCATCTTTAACACCTACGGTCCGCGAATGCGCCTGGATGATGGCCGCGTTGTCCCCAATTTCCTCCAGCAGGCGCTCCGCGGTGAATGCCTGACCATTTATGGAGATGGATCTCAGACCCGCAGCTTCTGCTATGTCGATGACCTGGTCGAGGGAATTTACCGCCTGCTGCTATCTGACGAGCACATGCCCGTGAATATTGGCAACCCCACTGAAACCAGCATCCTTGAATTTGCCCAAACGATCAACCGCCTGGTCAACAATCCTGCGGGGGTAACATTTCAACCCACCGACCGTTTGGGCGATGACCCTCAGCGCCGGCGACCGGATATTACCCGCGCAAAGAAAATCCTGGGCTGGGAGCCGGTCGTTCCTCTCGAAGAAGGCCTGAAATGTACTGTCGATTATTTCCGCCAGAAAATGGGATTATAAGTATATGATTACCACCATGCAGCGTGAGCGATCTCGTTTTTTCAAGTTTGCGATGGTCGGGGTCCTGGGAGCCATCGTCGATTTCGGTGTATTCAACCTGCTCGTAAATGGTTTCCATTTACAGGCCGTCCCTTCCAGCGTGGTTTCATTTACCTGCGCCATCATAAGCAATTTCCTCTGGAACCGGTTCTGGACATATCCGGATTCCAGATCCAAGAGAATCCATCATCAGGTAGTCCAGTTCATCATGGTCAGCGTGATTGGTCTGGTAATCCGCACACCGTTGTTCGCTTTCCTGGAGCCAAACCTGATCGGTTTCTTCACGCGGTTGAATTTACCAGTTCCGGTTTCCGCCCGGTTTTTAGGGCATAATGTCAGTCTGGCTATCGCGGTGATCGTGGTGATGTTCTGGAATTTCTTTGCGAACCGATATTGGACTTATTCAGACATACAATAATATAAATTATTATTGTTAAGGAGGAGAGCTATGGGCAACGCTCCACGTCCGATCGCAATCTACAGTTCCCGGGGTGATCTCGGCGCATACATGGTCTATCCAAACCTGTTCAATCCCTCGGGGGAGTGGATTGGTTGGGTTGAGCCGGACCGCCGGGTCTATTCAGTGCTGGGCTATTATGTAGGTTATCTCACCAATGACCCCCGGATTTTACGTAAGCGGTCGGCGGACGCGATGATACCGAAACGAACTCCCCCTCCATACCCGGGCCGCATCTCCCCACCCGCGAGTAATCCGCTGGCCCCGCTGATGTCCGAAATCTCTTACGATACCATCGACGTGCTTTTCGAATGCCCTGACCAGCTTCACACTCTCGACACAGGCGAGTTCAAAGAGGATCTGGATTAACCGAGGACCAGAGCCCTGGTCCCTGCGATTGAAAGGCAGGTCATGACGGTTTCTCCCCAGTCAGACAACCCCAACGATCAGCCGGAAGAGATCAAGACCGGCATTCGATCTTTGAAGGAATTGATCGATCTCGTCACCGGCAAGGATGATCAATTTCGAGAAGCCGGCGGGGACGCCGGGCTTGCCGAGCCCCTCCCCTTCCCCTTCCTGGCCCTGGTGGGCCAGCGCGAGATGAAGCTCGCTCTGATCCTGACTCTGATCAATCCAAATATTGGTGGGGCTCTCCTGATTGGCCCGCGGGGAACCGGGAAAACCACCGCGGTTCGTAGTCTGCTCGACCTGCTCCCCCAGGTGGCTCACAGCACCTGTTTTTACGGCTGTCTACCCGAAGACGTCGAAGCCGGTGGAATCGATGCGGTCTGCCCGGACTGCGCTAGGAAATTCGCCGAAGGGCAGCCGCTTTCTGTCGAGGATCAGGTTCGTCTCGTGGAGCTGCCCTTGAACTCGGCGCTGGAAGACGTGATCGGGGCTTTGGATGAACGCGCGCTGGTTCATGAACGCCTCCGTCTGCGCCGAGGTATCCTTGGTCACGCCGACCGCAATATTCTGTACGTTGATGAAGCCAATCTTCTCGCCAATGAAATCGTCGACGCCATCCTGGACGCCGCCGCGCAGGGTTCGTACACTGTCCGTCGCGGCGCATCCTCGGCAACCTACCGCTCCCGGTTTACCCTCATCGGCTCGATGAACCCCGAAGAAGGCCGTCTCCGCCCGCAGATCATGGATCGCTTCGGCCTGAGGATTCTGGTGAGAGGCCTTGACGATCCTGCCGACCGCTTGGAGGCTTACCGCAGGGTTCAGGCCTACCTGGCCAACCCACGCCAGACCACTGCCCGCTACGCAGAAGGGACCACCTTGGCCCGGGAAGAGATCCAGGCGGCTCGCCAAAATCTTTCTTCGATCCACCTCCCCGATTCGATCGCGGCATTAGGAATCGTCCTGATCCAGAATTTAAAGATAGACTCGCTGCGTGCGGATATCACCCTTTTCGAGGCTGCCCGAGCCCTCGCCGCAGCCGATAACCGCGTCGAGGTCTCCATCGAAGATTTGAAAACCATAGCTCCGATGGCCCTGCGAATGCGCCGCTCGCAATATATGCGCGATTATGTTCACCAGCAGGCCGAAGAAGAGCAAGAAATCCAGGCTGTTTTTGATGAAGTCGCCGCTTGATTTGATGAAGGAGATAAAATGCCAAAGCAGCCGGAAGCATTGCGTCTCGTAGATGTAGAACCTGAGCAAATCAATCCCAGCGCTGCGGCCGATTTTGTGCAGCGGGGCTGGCTATTCTATGAACGCATGGATTATCCTCGCGCAGAGGCGGATTTTCACCAGGCCATCGCAATGCAGCCCGGCGACCTGGATGCTCAGTATGCCCTCGCCCTGACTCTCAAACATATGGGGAAATCTCAGGAGGCCATCCCAATCTTTGAAACCGTCAATCGGATGGCTGAACAGCTCACCGATCAGGTGCGGGGCCGTATGATCCGGCGCTTATCCACAGGCCACATTAACCAGATCACCCAGGGGGATTGGAATCTTGCCCCAGACGTCTGGAAGCGAACATCATGATGCCCCAGGGATCGAACCACCGTAACCGGTTGGAACGCTGCCTTTCTGGCGAGCTGCCGGACCGCGTTCCAGTTGCTCTCTGGCGCCATTTTCCCGTGGATGACCAGGATCCATACAGCCTGATCGCTGCGACCATCGGGTTTCAACAAACCTTCGATTTTGACCTCGTAAAAGTCACCCCAACGTCATCTTTTTGTCTCAAGGATTGGGGCAGTGAAGACCGCTGGAACGGTAATACCGAAGGCACCCGCGAATACACCAGGCGGGTCATCCAAACTCCGGAAGACTGGCTCCACCTTCACCGTCCGGATCCACAGCAGGGCAGCCTTGGCGCCCAGCTCGAAGTGCTCAACCGCCTCGTTCCCCACCTGGAACAGCATACACCGGTGTTGCAAACGATCTTCAGCCCTCTGGCTCAGGCCAAAAATCTGGTCGGCGGGGAGACGTTATTGGTTCACCTGCGCAAATATCCCGGTTTTCTCCATGAAGGTCTGCGCAGAATTACTGAAACGACCCTCGATTTTCTTAAGGAAGCCATCGCAACCGGTATCTCAGGAGTTTTCTACGCCGTCCAGCATGCACAATACGGCCTGTTAAGCCAGGAAGAGTATATAGAATTCGGGAAGAAGTATGATCTCGATGTTTTGAACGCAGTCGACAAATTGTGGTTGAATATGCTACACCTCCATGGCGTGGAGGTAATGTTCGACGCGGTTCAGGATTATCCGATTCAGATGATCAACTGGCATGATCGGGAAACCGCCCCGAACCTGGCGCAGGCAGCCGGTTTGTATTCAGGCGTCTTGTGCGGCGGGTTGAGCCGCTGGAACACCATGGTTCTCAGTGATCCGGCTGGCATCCGCCGTGAGGCTCAAAACGCCATCGAGCAAACCGGGGGAAGAAAATTCATTCTGGGGACTGGCTGTGTGCTCCCCATCATCGCTCCGCATGGTAATATTCTGGCTGCGCGAAGGAGCGTGGAAGCCGAAAATGGTCCTGCCAGGGGAAAGAGATGAATTCCCTGCGGGTCATCTCCGGATCTGCCCGGGGGTTTCACCTGCGCTCCGTCCCGGGAGACACGACCCGCCCCATCACTGACCGGGTCAAAGAAGCATTGTTCAACATACTCGGTAGGGATGTGGAAGGGTCTACTTTTTTGGATGTTTTTGGAGGGACTGGCGCGGTTGGCATTGAAGCGCTGAGCCGCGGAGCAGCCTATGCTCGCTTTCTGGAAATCAATCGCCAGGCTGTAGAAACGATCCATGCGAATTTGCAGCATACCCACCTGGCGGAAAAAGCGGATGTGTTTCGCATCGATGCGTTTTCCTATCTGAAACAAAAGCCAGACAGACCCTTTGATTACATATTTGTTGCCCCTCCGCAGTATAAGGAATTGTGGCTCAAGACAATGGCAGTCCTTGGCGAAAACCCCGGCTGGCTGGCGCCGGGTGGTTTATTGATCGTCCAGGTTGATCCGGTCGAATATCGCCAGCAGGAATTTCCGCAGTTTGAGCTGATCGAACAAAGACGTTACGGCAGCACTCTTATCCTTTTTTATGAAGCAGCAGCTATGGAAGGCCCAATTTGAGGCTGCCGGAAAAACCTTTCGCCCTGAAAAGATACCCGTTGGAGGTTTGATGGCCAACAATGCAAATCCGAAGCATATCATCCCCAAGGCGTTTCCCGGTATCACCTCTATCGAGGTGAACGAGCTGATCCAGTCTAGCGAAGTACAAACCTTTCCTCCCGGGACGGTGCTCTGCCAGGAAAATGCGCTGGAATATACTTTTTATATCATCCTGGAAGGCGCCGTTCAGGTCAGTAAAACGATCAACAATGTCGAGCGTCGATTATTGAAAACGTTGGGTCCAGGTGATTTTTTTGGCGAAATGGCCTTGATCCACAATGCCCCGCGGGCTGCGACGGTCGTCACGACCGAGCCGACGACAGTACTGATCATCCAGAAACCCGCATTTGACAACGTCCTCCACTCCAGCACCTCGGTGTCGCTGGCCCTCACCCGCGAAATCAGCCGGCGCCTGCGCGAAAACGACGAACTCGCCATCGAAGACCTCCGCCTGCGAGCCGACGAGCTCGCCCGGGCGTACCAGCAGCTTTCGGAGTTGGAGTTTGCCCGGCGGGAATTCCTCACCACCATCGCCCATGAACTTCGCACTCCGCTAATGGTCGCAAACGGCTTTTTGCAGACCGTCCAGAGCGGGAAAATGGAGGGAGAGATCCTGAAATCAGCGCTGGACACGGTCTCGCGCAACGTTCAGCAGATTGTCGCACTGGTGAACGATATTTTATTCCTCCAGGAAATGGATCTCATCCTGCCGAAATTTCAGGCTGTCAACCTGGGCGAAATCGTCCTGTCGGTCGTTCAGAGCCTGGCGGTCGAAGCTGGCCAAAATAATGTTAACTTCAAGCTGGAAGTCTCGACGAGCTTACCCCCGCTGCAAGGTGATCCCAAAAGCCTGGAGCGCGCCATCCGCGCCATCGTCGAGAACGCGATCAAGTTCAGCCCGGAAGGAGGCGACGTAATCATCCACACCGGTGCGGATGACGCCTGGGTCTGGATCGAGATCCAGGATCACGGCGTGGGGATTACCCCCGAAGTGCTCCCCCGTATCTTCGACCGGTTCTTCCATGTTGAAAAAATCGATGGTTACCTCTTCCGCGGCGTAGGGTTGGGGTTATCGATCGCCAAGCAGGTCATCGAGCAACATTCGGGTCGGATCGAAGTCTTCAGCCAGCCTGGGCAGGGATCTTTGATTAAGGTCTGGCTTTCCCGGCCTCATGAGAAGTGAATTTCGAGCTGGTCCTGGGTGTTATAGCGGTACTGGCCAAAAAAAGGCGGCTGGCCCGGCTGAACGGCGAAAACCCTGGGTATTAACTGGTAGAGATCCTCGACCAGATGATAGTCCTGAACGTGGTCGATCTCAATCCATTCAAGCGTGCCTTCGTCTGACTGGACGGTTCTATCTGGGCTGCACGTTCCTCGAAACACAAAAATGCCGATCCCCACGTCTTCCCCGGTATCCACACTGATCACACCGCACAGCCAGGGTTCGATCAGGGATAAACCAGTTTCTTCGCGGAATTCTCGTTTTGCACCCTCCTGGATGTCCTCGCCTTTTTCGATGTGGCCGCCCACCCCGTTATAGTGGTTTGCCCAGAGTCGCTTGGTCGGTGCGCCTTTAATCAAAAGGACCTTATCCTCGCGGCTTGCAAAAACCAGAGCCCGCGGAATCAGCATGTAACGGTCGCGAGTGACGCCCTGTTCGTTTTTTCCCATAGGTCTCTCCTCTAACAAACACAACCATGGAAGCCTGTGGCAGCTCCATGGTTGTGGATGGTTTCAAGAAAAAATGTTAGCTCAAGAACATTGGCACGCCCATAAAATCGCGTACTCGCGGCTTATATCGCTCGATGTCGTAGTAGCTGGGAACGTCCACGCGCTTCTTCCCGGTCATAATCATGTCGATCGGAACGGTGGTGTATTTACCGCCATGTAGAGCGACCATCTTCCCGATTTCGCCCCGGCGGACGAGCTGCATCGCCAGGTTCCCAAAGGAGTTGGCCACCATCCGGTCCAGTGAGTCCGGCGCGCCGGAACGCATCAGGTAGGCAATCTGCTGGTACATGATATCCTGGCCGGTCAGTTTCTTGATCTGGTCGGACACCAGCATTCCCACCCCGCCGAGCTTGCGGTGTCCGTAGGCATCCGCTTCACCAGTCTCGATGACGTCCATCCCCTCGATAATCGCCCCTTCTGAAATGGTCATAATCGCATAATTCGATGGGTTATTGCGTTTATCTTCCTTCAGGAAATCGGCCAGCTTGTGGATCTCACAGGGAACTTCGGTGATGATCGCCCGGTCGACGTCGGAGAGATAGGCGCTGATCAGGCTGGTCTCCCCGGAATTGCGGCCAAACAGCTCCACGATCCCGATCCGTTCGTGCGACCCGACGGAGGTGCGCATGTTGGTGATAAATTCCACGCTGCGAGTCACGGCGGTGGAAAAGCCAATGCAGTAATCCGTCCCGAAAACGTCATTGTCCATCGTCTTGGGGATCGCAATCACCGGAATACCCTCTTTATTCAAACGAGCAGTGTAGCTCAGGGTGTCATCGCCGCCGATAGTCACCAGATAATCGATTCCCAGGTGATTGATCACTTTCAGGACGTAATCAGTGTAATCCATCACCTCTTTTTGTTCGATTTTTTTTCCATAACTTGAATTCTTCAGAAAATCGGGGATGCGGTCGAGGGACACGTTTTGCGGATTGGTCCGCGAAGTATGCAGAAATGTGCCGCCGGAGCGATCGATCGTGCGCACGTCCTCACGTTCCAGATGGCGAATGTAATAATCGTGGGTTGAAGGCTCATCCAGGTTATAGTTGAGCAGGCCCGCCCAGCCTCGCCGGATTCCCAGCACCCGGAAGCCTGATTCCAGGGCGTTCATGACCACGGCCTTCATACACGGATTCAGGCCGGGGACATCGCCTCCCCCCGTCAGAATTCCCAAAGTCTTCGTCATAGAAAAAAATCTCCTTAATGATTAAAAGATAGCGGTGAAACTTTCCCGGTTAGGCTCACTCCCCTGAGAAAGCAGTTTTCATAGAAGGTACCTGGAAGGAGATCCGCGTGCCCTGGCCAACCGTCGAATCGATATCCATGTAGCCGCCCAGCATTTCCACGCGATCCTTGATGACCTTAAGGCCGATGCCATCGTTGGTTTCGAGGATATCCTGGGAAAATCCTTTTCCGTTATCATCCACGGTGACGTGGACAGAGTTATCTTCAAGGTCCATTTGGACTTTGACCTGGCTGGCCTGGCTGTGGCGGGCGGCGTTTCCCATCAGCTCCTGGAGAGCGCGGAAGACCATCACTTCCAGATATGGCTCCATCCTGCGCTCAACCCCGGTCACCAACACGCTGATGTCCATTCCGGTCTGCTCTTTAAACGTATCGCCGTACCGCTTGATCGTCGGTACGAGACCCAGATCATCCAGCATCATCGGGCGCAGCTCGAAGATAAAATTGCGCACTTTTTGAAAGGTTGCCATGGCCGCCAGCTTTAAGTTGGTCAGCTCCTCCCTGGCCCGGGCCTGGTCGATATCGAACAGCCTCACCGCGATTTCAGTCTGCAGGATGAAATTGGAGAGCGCCTGTGCTGGCCCATCGTGCATCTGGCGCGAGAGACGCTGCCTTTCGGCTTCCTGGGCATTGATCAGCATCTCGACCGTTTCAGAGGCCGACCCTGATCGAACCTGTGCTGCCGGCTTCGATCCTCCTGCTGAACTGGAAAGCTGCTGAGCCCGATCCAGCAGCGAGATATACCGCTGCAAATGCGCCTGGTCGCTCTGCAATTTTTCCAACTGGCCGCGCATCACAAACAGGCGGTGCTGCGCATCCAGAGCAGCATCGTAGGCCATGCGGATATCCGCGCGCGGTAGTGTATCGATTTGAGATTGGACCTGCTGAAGGTGAACCGTGATGGCGGTATTTCTTTGGGCAAGTTTATTGAGCTCAGCCTGGCTTTGTTCCAGCATCAGGTTGATCTCTTTCAAGGCTCGCTCTGATTGTTCAGCTTCTGCGCGAAGATCGTCCTGTAAAGTCTCCCATTCACCTTTTTGTTCCACTTCACTGGGAACGGCCATAACATACACTCCTGTTTTGGAAAATGATGATCCCACAATGAAATTGCCGGCAGCTAGGTTGCCAGGGTGCCTGTATTGCTTGAGGACAGAAAGCCAGGAACAAAATTCGGTTAAGTATAGCACACCCGGCCGTTCGTTGTATAGGCATTCTCCGGCTGAGATTCCTGAACCTGAGGGTCAATGCCCCGTCCAACGATATATGCGCGTATTCTCCGCCCCTAGCGCTGGTGCAAAGTGCCCATCACTGGTATAAATCAGCTCTCCCTCTCGAGCCAGGCCCGGATACCAGCCAAAGGTCAGGATCAGGTATTCCGCGCCGGCTTGATGGATCAACTCGGCCATCTTTTCCTCGTTCCCCATCGCAGGAATGGCTTGCGGAGAGATTAACCCGGCCATGTCAAAGATGTTGTGCCGGCCAAAGAAACCGAGTGCGCCGATATCATGCGCCGCGATGGTGGTACCGGACGGGATATTCGCCGCCGCCCATTGAGCCGGGTTTACCATTTCAGTCTCGATAATCGCCACATCACTGGCATATGCGGATAGGGCCAACCCCCAAAAAACGAGCAGCGTCGCCGCGGCCGATACCGCCCAGGAAGTCCAAAGCAGCCTGTGGCGCTCCAGGAAATTGGATTTTCTCAGTAGAAACAGACCCAGCAGACCCCAGGTAAAGTAGACCGGCATCCCTGGCATCATGTACCGGCCGTGCTGGTAAGTGACCGGTAGTGTCAGTGCGAATATTCCCGCATATCCCGCCCACCAAAGGAACCCTAGAGCCGCCTTCCAATCTCTCCGTTGAATACAGTTCACCACCCAGGCGGCCCAGCCGGGCAGCAGGATCACGCCAACGCCCACGAGGGGCAGCTCGATCTCGGACAGGAATCGGCTGGGAAATGGGATTTGCTGGAGAGCAGCATATTCGGCCTGTTTTGCATACAGGGTGTTCGGCCAAACCTGGCCAGAAAGGAAGTGGTTGAATAACAAATAAGGGATTAGCCCGCCCAAAAAGGGGACCCACGCGAGGCAAAATTTGTGCCAGGACAGCCGGCCCGAGAAGATCTGAAAGAGACCGCCAAGAACGATTGGTCCGGCCAGGGTGATCAGGTCCGGCCGGATCCAGACCCCCACACCGATCAGCAGGCACAAAAACAAGAAATTAGGCTTTTCTTGAGCCAGCCCTAGCAGTACGAGCGTAACGATTAACGCGCTGGCCAGGGTTTCCATGCCGGATAATGAGGCCCACACCATGTGCCATTCGAAACAAACTAACAGGCCTGCCCAGGGTAAACCGGGTCGTTCATTCAGGTTTGATTTCCGCACGAACCATTCTACTCCCACGCCCAGCCCGCTGAGTAGAGCCCAACCGAGGCTGAAAGTCCACGGAATGGGGGGGATGTGCAGCCCATACCCGATCGAAAGGAGAAAGGACCAGAGGGGAGAGGTCGATCCCGCTGAAACTACCCCTGGCAAAAAAGCCCATTCGCCGCGCAGGGCAAGGTTTCGCGCGTAGGTCTGGTGGATCCAGGCATCATCCAGCGGGAAGCCAATCCGGTAGTTGTGGCTGCACCAGGCCAGGTAGAGAGCCATGGAAATGGCCGCAGCGGCTGCCAGGAGGATCAAGTGACGCCTGGGGATGGTCTGCATATCGTTATTGGTCGTCTAGTCGGTACAACCGGTTATCTATTACAGTCCCCAGGTAACGGAAACCTTCCCGGTCGCCTGGGGTCCCATATAAACTTTCCAACATCGTGGCATTATCGGCATCGAGCAGCAAAATCGAAGCGTGATACCTGCGGGCTGCAGCCCGTACGGCCGTTTCCCCGTTCGTCGGGATCACCACTGCCGGCCGTCCGGTGGCCAGGAAAAATCCGGGAGGATTGTTGACCATGACCACTTCCTTGCTATCAATCCCCTGCTGCTCCAGTGCCTGGCCTAATTCCCGGTTGATCCGACCGGACTCATTCCAGGCCGGATGGCTCAGGTCGCTTCCAATCACTCGACGGTAGGTGAACAACACCGAGATCAGGATGCAAAGGGTCAGCAGGCCCATGGAAAAAACCCTCCAGGCTGTAACCAGGTCCCAACCCCGCAACCGTTTGCCCAACTGGATGCATTGAAGCAGGCCTGCGGGTGCGGTAGCCCAAAGGAAAGCCTGGACCGCCGCTCCGGAGTGAAAAAAACCTCCTCTTGAGCCTGCCAGCGGGAAAAAGACCGTCATCGCGATGAAGATCGCCAGCTCGATCAATCCCATTGCAGCAATCCGGATATCCCCTCGTAACGGCCAGAATCCCAAAAAAGAGAGAGGCCATAAAATGATCCCGCCTTGAATCACGAAGAATGTTTGAAGGTTGATCAGCAGCGCATCCAGACGTACTTTCAGGATCGATCCCAAACCGCTGTCCAGCCAGTGTTGGACCGTCAATCCGGTCGGGGGGTATGAAAACATCTCATCGTAGTTCGTCAGCCACAGCGTCAACCGGGAGCCCGGCGGAAAGAAAGAACCGTACAGGTTCAAATTTCGCCAATACCAGGGACCCATAACTACCAGGTAAGCGGCGGCGATGCATCCCATACCGGCCAACCAGTACCCCGGCTGGCTTTGGATCGAAATGGGCTCGCCGTCCTCTCCTCTCCGCTGCCAGAAGGTGAACAGAACCCCAGCAACGATCACCACGATAATTCCATCCGCCCGCGCAAGATGCATTCCCCCCCCCACCAGGCCCGCGAGGAAGCAGGCTGCCAGAACCTTGTACCTGGATGGATTTTGAAAATACTTGACGATCTGGATGAAGATTCCGCCCAGGAGGATATACACGGGAAAGGTATCAACTGTCCCCAGGTAGGGAAGGTACATTCCGGGGAAAACCGCCAGGAACCCGGCCAGCAGTGAAACTTTCCGGGAATGGAATAGCTCCCAGCTAATCCAGGCGGTCATCGGCGGGATCAGCCCGGTGAACAGGATAAACGGTAATCTTGCCGCCCAAAAGCTGTTGACCTTAAAAAGGATCGGGATGATGGCTGATAGAAGCGAAGTAAGCGGCATCCAGTAGGTGAATGCCGGGGCAGGCAGTCCCGAAACCGGGTTTAAATAATTCCACAAATATGGTTCGGTCCCCCCCAACCCTAAAGCGGTGCGCAGCCCCCCTGTCATATAATATTCCGCGTCCATGTATCCTGGAGATCTTTGAATGGTGCTGGTCGCCAGGCAGACCAACAGCCCCGCGGCAAATAAAATCAGGGATGTCCGTATGCTGAGTCCGGATTTTTCCTCAATGGGCAAAGGTGTATATTTGTAGGTCATTGAAGTTTCGTTGAGCGGTCAGGTGATAATGATCCTTCAGCCAGGCCAGGCTCGGGTGATCGGCCAAACCTGAATCCGTATATTCCTGGATCGTTCGCGAAAACACGACAAAATGGATTCGCTGGTGCTGCACGGCGGCGGTCTGGATATCCGTTACAGGGTGAATTCCCATTACATCCGCGGATGACGGAGCCAGGGTATCGTTGAACGAGCCGGGTTCATCCGCGATGAATTGTTGGTCCAGGTCCGGGGCATAAAATTTCATTGGGAAATAACTCAGTTTATTATCGTGGATAACCGTATCGCCTGCCTGCGTGAGCTCGCTCAGATACCTGTCAGCTTGCTGGAAAGGAGAGCGGGGGAATTCGGCGTAACCGTACAGTTCCGGCAGCCCACCCACGGCGCAAGCAATGGCCGCTGTAGCCGCAAAAACACGCACGAACCGGGCTTTCGCACCGGTGATGATGATCCCAAGCAGCCCGGCATAGATCAACGCGGAGACGATAAAAACCCGCGTGACAAAAACCGGGCGCATCAGGTATGAAAGAACAAAGAGGGTTGCTGGTGGAATGATGACGTATGCTACCAGAACCCACAGGCTGGGATTTTTCCGGACCAGACGGGTGACCTCGACGCCCCCGAGGATCAAGATCTGCAGGCTCAACAGGAGTGTGATGCCCATGATCCAGGGTGAGGCCAGTGGCCAGTTGCTGTGGAAATAAACCACCGCCTGGAGAGCTTCGACCAGGCCCGGCCGTGGAGTCCAGAAAGCATGCTGTATCTTGGCTATCTGGCCCGGAATGTAGACCAGCCAGGGGAGGCAAAGCAGGCCAATCGCCATCTGGCTCGCCAGAAGCCGGAGCAGATCCTTCCAGCGCCGTTGCAGAAGGAGCGGTAGGTCAGCGACGGCCAGGGGGACGATCGCCAGATTATGGCTGTACATTGCGATCGTTCCAAAAAGGATCAACCCAACCCAGGCGGCTGTTTTTCTACCGCGTTCCGGTGTGTAAAATAGCTTCCAGAAACAGTAGATGTATCCAGTCTGCCCGAGGGCAAGGAGAGCATACATGCGGATATCCTGGGCATGATAGATCTGAAAAGGGGAGATCGCCGCGATCAGCGCTGCCCACAAGCCAGCCTGTGGGCTGGCAACCGAACGGATCAGGCAGTAAAGCAGGTAAATGGTCGCCAGGCTGATCAGGATGTTCAGGCTGCGCAACCACCAGACCTCCTGTCCCAGTCTCATCCAGAAGTGGAGGAAAAAATAATACAGCGGCGGCATGGTATCCGCGGCCGTGCCAGCGACGATTTTCCCCAGAGGTTGGCTGGACAGGAAATAACTGAAGGTATCATCGTAGGTTAATCCTCGCTGGTTGGAAAAAAACCATCGTAATGTAGCTCCAATAGCCAGGACTCCGGCAAGGAGCAGCGTAGTATTGACCCGCGCGGATGGCTCCACGCTGTCCTGGATATCTGCGGTCGGGACAACGGATTCCTGCTCCATGCTCAGGGTTTCATCCGCTTTCGTGGATTAGCTCGCCCCACAGGCTGGGTGGTTGGACCGACCACCACCGCACCCAATACATACCCATTAGCAGGAACAGCGGCAGCGGGAAGAACATGATTGGGCTTTGAACTGGCTGGGCGCCATGTTGAAGCGTCCGTAAAAAGAGCGCCCAAATCCCGACCAGCAGAATCAGCATACTGGCCAGGGTCACCACCGTCCCGGCTGTTTTCCAGCGCTCGATCCAGTTGCTGAAAATTAGTACCAGTGGAAGGATCAGAACGATGAAATTTCCCGGATCCGTCTGGATCCCGATCCATTGGCTGATGACCAGGGTCAACGAAGCGGTCCACAGAAAATGGCGGATTTCTTTGCCCTGCGCGGACAACCATTCCAGGAGAAGTATCACTGCCAGGACAAAGGTCAGTACCCAACCCATCTGCCGTCCTACCGCTGGGAACCAGACAGCCAGAGCAGCGCCTGGCGTTCCTGGTGGATTGTACGAAGGATAACGGATTACTTCACGCAGGTTCTGTAGGATCCAGTCTGGAATGAAGAGCATTCCCGCTGCGCTCAACAATACTACTGTACCTACGATCCATCCAATCAGGAGATAACGCTTCTTAGAGAACGCCCACAGGCAGATAAAACCGATCAACAGCAGGACCAGTTGGGGTTTGATGGTCGCCAGGCCCAGAAAGAGACCTGCCAGCTCATCGCGCTTCTCCCGAATGCACACGAAAGAGAGCAGGATAAACAGGGTAACGAGGGTCACCGCGTTTCCATTGATTATGGCCCTTACGCTGTGATAAAACAGGAAAATGAACATAACGTACGCCGCCAGCATCCCCAGACCCGGCTTCCAATGGGTCAACTGCAGGCATAAAAAGGCGATCAATCCCAGGGCGATCTCCAACGTGGTCATCCACACAGCCCGGGCCAGTGTGAAATCTTTGATCAATGCAAACGGAGCAAAAATGAGGGTGGAATATAACGGGTACGCAACCCGCAGCTCGTGTTCTCCTGGCTTAGCCGGCCGCCCATAGGCGGCTGTCTGAATCTGAAGCGCGACCTCGTCACTGTAAGGAGATTGACCGTGGATAAAAAATGCCCGTGTCCCCACCCAGTGCACCAGGAAATCATTCCCGCCAGGATTCTGTTCAGCGTACCGGAAGTTCCCCCAGGTAAGACCTGCTGCGATTGCCGCGAAAACCAACACGCCGGCAAAGACCTGAAGAATGCTGCTGCGATATGAATTCAAACTACCCTCCATGAGAGACAACTCCCATTATAATTCACCTATGCTAAAAATCGCTTTGGGCCAGATCGACATTCTATTAGGCGCGGTGGGCCAAAATTTCCGCAAAATTCAGGATTTCTCCGCTCAGGCTGCCGCTGACTCCTGCCAGATGGTTCTCTTTCCCGAGCTGTGGTCCACCGGTTATGATCTTGCTAATCACCGCCGCCTCTCCGATCCAATGGGTGCTGGAATTTTTGAGCGGGTGTCACAACTGGCCCGGGAATACCAGATCTGGATCGGCGGATCCATGCTTGAAGAGAAAGACGGCCAGTCTTTCAACACCTTCTCCTTGTATTCCGACCAGGGCGAGCTGGCCGCCGCCTATCGGAAAATCCACCTCTTTCGCTTGATGGATGAACATCTCTGGCTTGCGCCCGGTGACCAATTGGTCACCGCTCAGTCTCCCTGGGGCCTGGCGGGAATGGCGATTTGTTACGACCTCCGTTTTCCGGAGATGTTCCGCAAATATGCGACCGAAGGGGTAAAACTCGTTTTCATTCCTGCCGAATGGCCCTCTGTGCGCATCCAGCACTGGCAAACCTTGCTACGCGCCCGGGCAATCGAAAACCAGATGTTTGTGGTTGCCGTGAACCGGGTCGGCCAGGAGGGCAATGACCAGTTCAACGGCCATAGCCTGGTCGTCAGCCCCTGGGGGGAGATCCTCCTCGACGGTGGTGAAGCAGAGTCCCTGCTGACCTGTGAGATCGATCTCGCTGCCGTGGACGAGGCGCGCAGGAGAATTCCCATCCTCACCGACCGTCGTCCCGATATCTATGGCTGAACGGCCGGCCCTAACGCCTCCTTGTGCTGCAGAGCGCCCCTCAACTTTTGGTACCAGCTCAATCCCAGCACAAGGATGAGCAGCGTCCGCAGCGGGATGGTCAGCCACAATCCCCAAAAAAGGCCGCGGGACAATAAAACCGGCCATTCCAACAGATTCAGGAAGATCAAGACGAAGGCCATCAGGATCCCCTCTCGAGGCCGTGATCCCAGCAGGAGAAGTGGAATCAGGTAAAAGACCCACTGCGGGCTCCATCCCGGCGACCAGAGGAAGAGAAGGCAGAATGCCAGGCCGGTCATCCAGGTCATCTCCTGGAAGTTTTTAACCTTGACTGAGAGGAGCGCTCCCAGTCCTACCGATCCAAACAGGGCCAGGCTGGCCAGCGGCGAAAAAGCCGCGGGTTTACCGCGCGGAATATACGCCTTCGCCGGGTCGAGCCTCTCGATCTCCGGCCCAAAATTGCCAGTGGAAAGGTTGCCGTCGGCCAGCGCCCACACGGTCTCCCAGGATCCTTTTTGGGATTGTGAGGCCAGTGAAGCCGCCGTCATTTCCGGCGCCGAAATCCAGAGAATCCCATTAACGAGAAGGGTTAACCCCAATCCGGTGCACGCTGTTAGAAGGAATCTCTTCCCCCTCCCCTGCCGGTACATGGCCGCCAGAAGCAGCACAGGGAAATATTTGGTCAGGATTCCCGCCGCCAGGGCCAGGCCGGCCGGGATCGCCTTATTCTGCTGCCACCAGTACAGGCTGAACAGCATGAAAAACACCGCCAGCGAGTCAAAATACCACCACTGGTAAGGCAGGCTGCTAAGGACAACCGTGAAGGCGGCGGTGGCGATGAGTTGATCTCGACGATTTTCCATGGACATGGCCAGCCGGGTGAACAGGTACAGGCTGCCGGCGTCTGCGGCCATCAGCGTCAGGAACAGCAGGTACACGAAGACGTGTTCCTGACCGTGAGCGAGGCGGTAAAGGATTTCCGCCAGGAAAGGGAACATTGGGGGAAATTCAGACCAGGACTGCAAATACGGCCACCCGGGAAGGTCTGCCATCCGGAAAAAGTGGATAAAGTCGCCATACCCGCGCAGGCCGTCGAGCGGCAAAGCCATCACCGTCCAGAGGCGCGCGGCCAGCAGCAGGCCGACCGCTATCCATGGGACGATCCAGGCATCCGCCAGGTTTCCTTCGCCAGCTTCAGTTTGCTTCACCTTGAGCTTCATCGAGGTTCATCTGCCATATAGCACGCTTATCGAATCGGAATACAGGAGCTTCCATCCTTGATCGGCCAGCAAAGGGACGACCGGCCAATCCGGCTCCAGCAAGACAAGGTGGACCTCCCATCGGTTCAGCGTGGCCTGCCAGTTCGCTTTCGCGTTGACCACCCCCAGCCACTGGCCGATGATCTCATCATTATATAAATCCGTCCTCCCATCCACGAAAACCGGGTAATTGCGGGCATTCCAGAGCAGGTACCCACCCCAATCGTAACTGTTGAACAGCCGGCCCGGGGGATGGTGTATCTCCAGATAGCTCACTGCCCCCTTGGGAAATAGTCTGGCTTCGTATTCAGCGCTTGACTGCGGCGTATTGACCAGGTAGCACTTCCCAATCGCCGCCAATCCAAGCAGGACCAGGATTGCCAGGTTGAGCGCCGAATTGGTCCTGGGGGGAGTGAGTTCTTTTTTCCGAAAGGCGGTTTTCATCGCCCACGACTCGATCCGCTCCAGCAACCCGGGCGTTCCCTCCCACCCGCCCTGCAGCGCAGGCCACAGGTGCCGGGCCAGGACCGGTGCTGCGACCAGCGCGAAGGGTCCAAAATTCCGCCTGGCGACCAGCGCCAGTGTCGCAAAAACGAGCAGGCTGGCGGCATCGCTTCCATCCAGCCGCTTCTTCGAATAGAAGATCGCGATCAGCGTGATAAAAAACAAGGCCAGAAAGGTTTGCTGGCTGATCTGGTGAAAATCCGGCGAAGCCCATTCCGATACCTGCTGCTGCAGTGCCTGCACGCCGATGGTCTGGAAGGGCACCAGCCAGGTATTGATTCCGTTCGGATTGGCTAGCACGGCGATGCCGCTCAACAGGCTCCAGAAGAGCAAAGTTCGGATTTGCTTCCAGGTGAGGATTTCCAGACCGCGAAAGCCGAGAAAATGGTTGGAAACCTCTCCGATCAGCATGGTCCCAATCAGGATCAATCCCAGCGTGTACCCTGCGTGCAGGTTAGACCAGAGAATGAACAACGGCACGAGATTCCAGAGGTAGTTTTTCCCCTGCCACTTATACAGATAGAGCAGGTAGCCAGCCGTCGCGAAACAGACCAGG
>Ga0335070_10001049_pt1 | contig 31625 bp, 33 predicted proteins | sample Lox_Sample_13_FD_206722 | JGI IMG/M metagenome (GOLD analysis project Ga0335070, IMG submission 206722) | Soil microbial communities from Loxahatchee National Wildlife Refuge, Florida, United States - Lox_Sample_1.3 | ecosystem: Environmental > Terrestrial > Soil > Wetlands | place: USA...
AATCCGTTTCCATCAGCTCGACGCGGCCCGGAGATTTTAACAACCCATCGAGCACGTGGAATCACACGCTATCGGTCGAACGCACCGAGGTGATCACGGTTCCCGCCGGTACCTTCTCGACGTTCGTGGTGAAATGGCACGAGCGGGGGTTGGGTCAGAACGGCTACGAGGGTGTTTACACCTACTGGTGGTCGCCGGCCCTCGGCTTCGCCATCAAGCGCGATATGAGGGTGCTGCGAGGCATTGCCAATCTCACCAACTACGAACTGGTGAGCGTCACAGCTCCGCCCCCGCTCACCAAAGCAGCCGCGACCAAGCCATAACCTCCGCCGCGGCGGTGCGTCTTCGCGGGAACTCGTGGAAGAGTTCACCCGCTCGCCCGTCGATGACATCGCGCGCCGCGCGATATTCAGCCGTAGCTCAGGAACAGCAGGTAGTAGTTCGAGCGCGCGACGTTGATTGCGGCGGCGATCTCGAGCCCCGAGGCGCCCCGGTCGAGGCCGGCGCGGACGGCGGCGACGCTGTCGAAGTTCTGCTTGATCAGCTCTTTGAGCTTCTCGTCGTCCTGCCAGCGCGGCGGGACGGCGCGCTCGGCCGCGGCCAGCGCCTCGGCGCAATCAGACGCCGCCTGCTTCGCCTGCGCGCGCTGCGCGTCATCGAACGACGCGCCGCGGCGCTGCTCGGCGAATTTCACCAACCCCGACAAGCGGTCGATGGCATCGCGATAGCGGCGCACGGCATCCGAAAAGCCCGAAATGCCGGCACGCCGGCGCGCCTCGGCCAGCGCATCGCCGATGCGCGCCAGCGCCGCGTCGGCCTGGCTTGCGTCGCCACGGTCGGCGGCCGTCGCGGCCTGCTCGCTGAGCCTGGCGATTTCCGCAACCGTGTCCGGCCAGCGTGCATCCTTGGCGTAGAGCGACGGACGCTCGTTTGCCGGCAACCCTGCAACTGCCGCCCAGGAATTGCGCAGCGATTCCGTCTCGATGGCGGTGATGTTGTCGTCGCCGAGCCGGCTGTACCAGCTTGCCGCCCGCCAGTGGCCAAGAGCGTCGTCGAGGACATCATCGGCATGCGAGTTGCCTTGCGCGACCGCCCCCGCCATCGAGAACAGCAACAGACATACGGACAACGCGACGGCGGCGATGCGCACGCTCAACCCCCGGCGCGGCGGACGAGGTCGGCCTGCAGATCGTCGGAGATCGAGATCCCCCGCTCCTGCGCCTTGGCGCGCGCGGCGAGCCGCCGGTCTCCCGGCAGTCGCGCTCCGGGCTGCGCCAGGATGGCGGCGGTGAGATCGCCGACCCGGGTCGCGAAGGCGGCACCGGCGAAGTAGCGCGGATCGAGCACCAGGAAGAACTGGCCCACCCGCGGCGGCGGCCCCTTGGCGTCGAAGAACGAGCTCGCCTCGTAGCCGAAATGCGAGGCTGACAGCGCGGCGGCGAGCAATTCCACCATCAGCACGAGCGCCGTGCCTTTGGCATCGCCCATCGCGATCATGGCGCCGCCGAGCGCCGCCTTCGCGTCCGTCGTTGGCCTGCCCTCGGCGTCCAATGCCCAATCGGGCGGGATCGTCTCGCCTTTCTGCGCCGCCACCATGATCTTGCCGCGCGCAACCTTGCTGAGGCTCAAGTCGATGACCAGCGGCTCGCGGCCGGGACACGGGCAGGCGAAGGCGATCGGGTTGGTGCCGAAGACGGGCTTCGAGCCGCCCCAAGGGGCAATCGCCGCCGGCGAGTTGCCGAAGGCCAGCGCCACCAGGCCGCGCTCCGCCAGCGGCTCGATGTGATAGGCGGCGACGCCGAAGTGGTGCGAGTTGCCGACCGACACGGCGACGGTGCCGCTCGACTTCGCCATGTCCGCCGCGCGCGCGAGACCGGCGGCGATGGCCGGAAACGCGAAGCCGCATTTGGCGTCGACCTTGAGCGCCGCCGGCGCGGTCTCCTTGAGCACCGGGACGGCTGTGCCGTCGACCTTGCCTGACTTCACCTGGTCGGCATAAGCGGGCAGCCGCGAGAGGCCGTGGCTGGCGAGACCGTCAGCTTCGGCCGCCACCAGCGCCCTCGCGACGCACTCGGCATTGCTCTCGCTGACTCCGGCGGCCCGTAGAACGTTGCGCGCCAGCTCACGCGCCGCCATCAACGACAACGCGCCCATCATGTTGCTTTCGGCAAAGCGTGCAGCGCGCGCTTGACGGCGGTCGCGATCATGCCGGAGACGCGCACATTGGATTCGACGGTGTTGCCGGCCACGTGCGGCGTCAGGATCAGGTTCGGCACGCCGCGAAAGATCGAATTCGCCGCCGGCGGCTCTTTCTCGAGCACGTCGAGAATGGCGCCGCCGAGCTTCTTCTCCTTGAGCGCCGTCACCAGGGCCGTCTCATCGATGATGCCGCCGCGGGCGGTGTTGATGAGGATGGCGTCGGGCTTCATCTGCGCCAGCGCCGACGGGCCGATGAGGTTCTTGGTCGAGGCCAGCAGCGGCACGTGCAGGCTGACAACGTCGCTGTCGGCCAGCAGTGGCATGAGGTCGAGATGCGCGACGCCAAGGCTTGTCCAGGCGGGATCGCCCGGAAGCACGTTGGGATCGTAGGCGGCCACCCGCATGCCGAGCGCGCGGGCGCGCCGCGCCACCTCGCGCGCGATCATGCCGAAGCCGACCAGGCCGAGCATCTTGCCGTGCATCTCGCGGAAGATGAGGGTCGTGCGGTCGAACCAGCCGGCGGCCATCTTGTCGGTCACGCCCCAGATGTTGCGCAGGCCGATGAACGTCGCCGCGATCACGTACTCGGCCACGGCCTGGGCATTGGCGCCGGTGGCCGGAAAGACCTGGATATGGCGGACGCGGCAGGCGTCCATGTCGATGTTGTCGAGGCCGACGCCGAGCCGGCCGACGATCTTGAGGTTCTTGCACGCGGCCAGCACCTCGCCACGCACCTGCGTCATGTTGCGCACGATGAGCGCCGGCGAGTCGGCCGCCAGCAGCTTAATGTCGTCGGGCCGGTTGACGAGATCGGGATCGTAGACGACCGAAAACTCGCGGCTGAGGTCGGCGACCGCCGCTTCCTCCATGAATTCCGTGATCACGACGTCAGGCATGCCGATCTCATCCCCTGGGCCCATCCAACGCGACTGTTCTGTCGCCGTACGTTACGTTCAGCTTTGACCGGCAGGCCTATTCGGCCGCGGTCCGGATCAGGCTCTCGCCCGGACGGACGCGGTTGAACACGACGGGCTCGGTCGAGACGTCGATATCGTCTCCGGCGAGGCGGACGCAAGTATAACGCGAGGACGCGAGATCGGAAGTCTTCGGGAAGTCCGCACGCCAGTGGGCGCCGCGTGAATCCTCTCGCGCCGCCGCCGCCGCCGCGATCGCCCGGCTGACCAGCACCAGGTTCTTGAGGTTGAGCCAGTCGTGCCAGGTCAGGTTGAAGGCGAGGTCGTCGGAGGCGAGGCCCGCGTGATCGAGTGCCGCATCGAGCTCGGCGAGCGTCGCCGTGCCGCGCGCGAGCGACGACGCGTCGCGCACGATGCCGACATCCTCCCACATGGCTTCATACAGAGTGCACCTGATCGACTCAATCTCGCCGATCCCGTCCGCGGAGCGCCTGTGCAGCAGCGGCCGGCGAGCGAACTCGACGGTTCGGTCGATCTCCGCCTGATCGGGCTCGCGGAACCGGCCCTCGGCTTTCGTCCACCGCCCGATCGTGTCGCCGGCGAGACCGCCGAACACGGTCGAATTGGCGACGCCGTTGCCGCCGAGCCGGTTGGCGCCATGCACGCCGCCGGTATCCTCGCCGGCCGCGAACAGCCCGGGCAGCGGCGTCGTGCCATCGGGCGCGAACACGACCCCGCCCATCATGTAATGCGCGGTCGGCGTCACCTCGACCAGGCCGGAAACCAGATCGAAGCCGGCGTCGCGGCAGCGCTCGACCATGCCCTTGAACTCGCGCCGCACCATGGCCGAATCGACATGGCGCATGGTGAAGAAGACGCCGCCGTTGGGCCCGGTCTTGCCGTGCTTCATCTGATCGAACATGGCGCGGCTGACGATGTCGCGGGTCGCGCGGTCGGCGCGCTTGTCGTAGTGCGGCATGAAGCGCTCGCCGGCGGCATCGAGCAGATGGCCGCCGACACCGCGCAACCCCTCTTCGATGATCGTGCCGGTCAGGCGCGTGTTCTCGCCGGCGAGCAGGCCCGTCGGATGGAACTGGACCATCTCCATGTCGCGCAGCTTCAAGCCCGCGCGGAGCGCCATCGCCATGCCGTCGCACGACTTGTCGCCGGACGGCGTATGGTACTTGTACATGGTCGGGCCGCCCCCGGTCGCGAGCAGCACCGCCTTCGCCTGCACGAACACGAACTCGCCTGTGCGCATGTCGATCATCACGACGCCCGAGAGGGCGTCACCACCCGGCGTCTTGATCAAGGCGATCGCGCGGTGCTCCTCGAGGCGGCCGATGTTGCGCGCCCAAACCTGCTCGGCCAACCGGTTGATGATCTCGATGCCGGTGAGATCGCCCTTATGGACCGTGCGGTCGAAGGTCTGCCCGGCGAACGCCTTCTGATGGATGGTGCCGTCGGGATTGCGATCGAAGAAACAGCCGATCTCATTCTCGAGCTCGCGGATGCGGCGCGGCGCTTCGGTGACCAGCGCCCAGGCAAGGTCCTGGTCGTTGAGCCAGCCGCCGCCCTCGACGGTGTCCATGAAATGACGCTCGGGCGAATCCGCCGCCGCCAGCGCCACGTTGTAGCCGCCCTGCACCATGCGGGTGCAGCCGCATTTGCCGAGCAGGCCCTTCACCGCGATGGTGATCTTGAGGTTCGGATCGGTGTCGTGCGCGTGCAAAGCCGCGAACAGACCGGCGCCGCCGCTGCCGAGGACGAGCACGTCCGTCTGTAACCGTCTCACCGTTCCGTCATCGCGAGCGATAGCGAAGCGATCCAGGGCAACTTCTCCGGCCCTGGATTGCTTCGTCGCTGCGCTCCTCGCAATGACAACACCTCTTCCTCACGCTTTCACGCCCATGGCCGCCAAAGCGGCGGCGCGGCGTGCGGCGGCGGCGGCGTTCACCCGGTCGTACGAACTGCTGCCGTGGGCGTCCATGGCCACCAGCAACGGCCCGAAGCCCTTCACCGCGAAACGCCACAGACATTCCGGGTTGAGGTCCTCGAAGTCGACCTCTTCGATCGCCTCGACCCAGGTGGTCTCCAACGCCGCGGTTCCGCCGATGATCGCGAGATAGACGCCGCCGAGATCGGCAAACGCCTGCTGCGAGTCCTTTCCGAGCCCGCCCTTGCCGATGATGATACGCACGCCGTACTCGCTCATCAGCGGCCGGGTGAAGCGCTCCATCCGCGCACTCGTCGTGGTGCCGATGCATACCGACGCATAGCCGGCCGGATATTCATTCGACTTCGGCACCTTCTTGACGTTGGGTGCTGTGTGGATCACGGCATGACCGCGCAGGTCGAAGCGCGATTTGCGGCCGCGGTCGAACATGTGGATCTGCGTGGCGTCGCGAATGCCGAACAAGGCGCCGTTCAACGTGACCGTGTCTCCGACCTTGAGGGCACGCACCTGCGCCTCGGTCACCGGCATCTGGAAATCGTAATGGGTCATCAGAACCCGATCTCGACGCCTTTGGGCGTGAAGGTCGCCGTCGCGCGCCGCGCCGAATGGCATTGGATGTTGACCGCCACCGGGTTCATGGTGATGTGGGTGGCCGCGGTCTCGACGTGGACCGCGAACGAAGTCGAATCGCCGCCGAGCCCCTGCGGTCCGATGCCGAGCGCGTTGACGGCATCCGAGAGCATCCGTTCGAGCTTTGCGCCCTCGGGATCGTCACAGACGGAGCCGAGCGGCCGCGTCGCCGCGACCTTGGCCAAGTGCATGCAGAGGTCCGAGGTGCCGCCGACCCCGACGCCGACGATGGTCGGCGGACAGACCTTGCCCCCGGCTTCCATCACCCGGTCGATGACGAAGGTCTTGATCGCATCGACGCCGTCGGCAGGGATGAACATCCGAAGGAACGAGCCGTTCTCGGAGCCCGAGCCTTTCGGAATCATCTCGAGCTCGAGGGTCTGCGGCCGCTCGTCGAAATCGATGTTGATGACCGGCACAAACCGCCCGCACGATGTCTGCTCGTTGACGCGGGTGATCGGGTGCACGATCGAGGAGCGCAACGGGTGCTCGCGCGTCGCGCGCTCGACCCCTCGCCGGATCGCCGCCTTCATCGCCGCGCCGTCGACCTCGACGTCGCGGCCGATGGTGACGTTGTAGATCGGGATGCCGGTGTCCTGGCACAACAGGTTGTCGGTGCGCTCGGCGACCGCGATGTTCTCGATCATGGTCGCGAGGATCGTCTTGGCCGTTGAGTCGCTTTCGCCCGCATCGAGCCGGCCGAAGCCCTGCTTGATGTCGTCGGGCAGCACCTTGAGTGCCCGGATGTAGAGGAGCTTCGCCGCCTCCTCGACCGCGTCGATGTCAACGTGAAGCTTGCTCACCGCTGCATGCCCCACTTGCGCACGGTGTGCGTCTCGACGGTGCGGAACACCACGCTCTCGACCACGAGGCCGATGATGATGACCGTGGTCAGGCCGGCGAAGACATAGGCGGTCTCGAGCTGGTTGCGGTTCTCGAAGATGAACCAGCCGAGCCCGCCCGAGCGCGAGGACACGCCGAAGACGAGCTCGGCCGCGATCAAGGTGCGCCACGCGAAGGCCCAGCCGATCTTCAAGCCGGCAAGAATCGACGGGAACGCCGCCGGGATCAGGATCTTCATGACGTAGCGTACGCCGCGCAGGCCGTAATTCTGGCCGGCCATGCGCTGGGTCTCGGACACGGCGAGAAAGCCCGTATGGGTGTTGAGCGCCACCGCCCACAGCACCGAATGGACGATGACGAAGACGAGACTCGGGATGCCGAGCCCGAACCACAGCAGCGCCAGCGGCAGCAGTGCGATCGCCGGCAGCGGATTGAACATCGCCGTCAACGTGGAGAGGAAGTCCGTGCCGACGCGCGTCGAGACCGCGAGAGTGGTGAACACGGCGGCAAGCGCGATGCCGGCGGCATAGCCGAGCAGCAGCACCTGGATCGAGGTCAAGGTGCGCTCGATCAGCGGGCCGCGGATGGTCGAATCCCAGAGCGCCGCCGCCATCTCGCTGAACGACGGGAACATCAGCGGATTGTTGAGCCAGCGGGCGTAAAGCTCCCACGCCACCGCCAGGAACACGAGAATGGCCACGCGGCGCGCAAAGGTGTTGTTGGAGAGGCGCTCCCAGCCGGTCAGCGGCCGCGCCGCGTCGCCGATCTTGGCCGCCTGCCGCGGGCCGGCCTCGAATTCCGGGCGTACCGGCGGCGCCGGCCGCGTTGCCGTCTTCAGGTGTCCGTTGTCAGCCACCGTTCACCTCAGCCATGGGCCACCGGCCGTTCCTCTTCGACCCGTTCGGCGAAGAGCATGTTGTGGATGCGCTGCTGCAGGGCCATGAACTCGGTCCCGCCCTGGTGAGCGTGGTCGAACTCGTGCGCGTTGAGCTCCGCCTTCACCTGGCCCGGATGCGGCGAGAGCACCAGAATCCGCGAGCCGACGATGATCGCTTCCTCGATGGAATGCGTGACGAAGAGCACGGTGAAGCGCGTGTCGTCCCAGAGCTGCAGCAGCTCTTCCTGCATCTTGCGCCGGGTAAGCGCGTCGAGTGCCGCAAACGGCTCGTCCATAAGCAGGATCGCGGGCTCCATCGCCATGGCCCGCGCGATGGCGACGCGCTGCTTCATGCCGCCCGACAGCGTGTGCGGATAGGCGTCGCGGAATTTGCTCAGGTTCACCTTCTCGATCGAGGCGAGCGCCCGCTCCTCGGCCTCGCGGCGCGCGAAGCGACCGGAGGCGAGGATCGGGAACATCACGTTCTGCTTCACCGTCTTCCAGGGCAGAAGCTGGTCGAACTCCTGGAAGACCATCATGCGGTCGGGACCCGGCCGCTCGACCTCGCGCCCGCCAAGACGGATACGGCCCTCGACCGGCTTCATGAAGCCGCCGACGCCCTTGAGCAGGGTCGACTTGCCGCAGCCCGACGGCCCCAGCAGCACGAAGCGGTCCGACGGCCACACATTGAAGCTGACGCGATACGTCGCCGTCACGAGCTGGTCGCGCGTCTTGTACTGCAACGTGACGCCGTCGACCTCCAGCAGCGGCGATCCGCCGCTGCCGTTGCTGAAGCTCGGCCCTGTCGCCGGGGCATGCATGACCGGCTCTCTTCCCTTCTCGCTCTCAGCTGCCCGACTTGCCGTGGATCTCGGAAAAGAACGGCTCCTGCCAGGACGCCGGCTTCTCCTTGATCGATCCGACCTTGTGCATGAATTCCGCGTATTTCATCACGTTCTGCGGTGTCGTGGTGAACGAGTTCTCCCGGTCGTTCAGTATCTTCTCGACGAAGGCCAGCGGCAATTTCGATTTTTCGGCGGAGATCCACAGTTCGGCCGCGGCATGCTTGTCGTTGGCGATGAAGCTCATCGCCTCCTCCAAGGCGGCGAGAAAGGCGCGGTAGAGCTTCGGGTTCTGGTCGTGGAACTTGCTCGTGGTCCACACCAGATTGAAGGTGCTCGGGCCTCCCAGGACATCGTATGAGTTCAGCACGCGGTGCACGCGCGAATCCTCGAGCTCCTGGTACATGAAGGGCGCGCTGGTGAAGTGACCGGTGATCTCGGACTTGCCAGACATCATCGCCGCCAGGCCGTCCGGATGCGACATCGACACGGTGAGCCGGTCGAGCGCGTCGAACTTGCCGAGCGCCTTTTCCGCCGCCATCTGCAAGGTCACAGCCTGGATCGAGACCTTAACCGCCGGCAGCGCGATGCGATCCTTGTCGGTGAAGTCCTTGATCGTCTTCACCGCCGGATTGATCGTGGTGAGGTAGAGCGGCATCGAGTTGATCGACGACACCGCTTTGACGTTGTAGTTGCCTTTGGTCTTGGCCCAGATCGTCAACAGCGGCCCGACGCCGCCCGACGCGAAGTCGAGGTTGCCCGACAACAAGGCGTCGTTCATGGGCGCGCCGGAGGAAAGCTGGGACCATTCGACCTTCACGTCGCCGAGACCGGCCGCCTTCACCTGCTTCTCGATGAGCTGGCGCACCTCCATGACCTCGAGCGGCAGATAGCTGATCCCGTACTGCTTGGCGATGCGGATTTCCCGCTGTTCCTGAGCAGCCGCCGGGCCCGCCAGCAGCGCCCCGGTCAGGGCCGCCGCGGTCAGGCCGCACAGAAGATAGAAGCGAGCCGTCATGTGCCGTACTCCTCCCCGATGTGCTTGTTCTTTGCGCTTACGTTTAGCATATCTGGCTCCGCGATGGGTTTCACGGAGCCGCATTAAGCCTGGCGGCGGCGCGCCGTCCATCGCAATAAATCTTAAGTGCAGGCACCGGTTCATTTGATCAAAAGAACAGGCTCGCACCCGAGATCAGCAGCAACCAGAGCACCAGACGGCGGAATTGCGCTTCGCTGATGCGCCGATAGAGCCGCAAGCCCAGCCATACGCCGAGCGCCATGGCCGGAACGCAGATAAGGACGTAGGTGCCGAACTCGCGCGTCAGTACGCCGCCGGCCAGCAGCGTGGTCAACGCCATCGCCTGGATGGCGACGTTGAACGGCTGGTAGACGGCGCGGCTCACGTCCTTGTTCCAGCCGCGCAGCATGCACCACGCGGTCGGGACGGCGCCGGACAGGCCGGCCATGCCGCCCATCACGCCGCCGACGAAGCCGATGCCGCCATCCGCGACGCGGCCGCCGGCCGTCACCGGCTTCAGCGGCGGAACGAACAGCATGAAACTCGCATAGCCGAGCAGGAAGACGCCCACTGCCATCCGGAACGCTTGCGGATCGGCATAGTGGAGCAGCCAGACGCCGAGCGGTGCGCCGACCACGCCGCCGATCAGCAGCGGCCAGAGCAGGTCGAAGCGGAAGCTGCGATGGAAATGCGCCAGCGAGAAGCACTGCGAGATCAGGCCGCAGGTGATCGCCAGCGGTCCGGCGACGGTCGGCGACAGCACATGCAGCCAGAGGCTCAGCGCCACGAGGCTGAAGGCAAATCCGGAAAGGCCCTGGGCGAAGGCTGCGAGCAACGCCGCGCCGGCGACGACAAAACCGGCATCGTTGGCGGCGAGCATGGCGGCCATGTCAGCCGACCAGATTCAGGAGAAAAAGGAGGCCGGCTGCGACGCTGAACCCGGCGCCGGCCGCCACCGCCGCTTTCTGCCAGTCGCGCCAGCCGACGAATTCGAGGAACAGCAGGCGCAGACCGCCGGCAAAATGCGCGGCCAGCAGCATCACCAGCACGATCTCGGCGAGCTTCACGGCCGGCCGCTCGGTCCAGCGCAAAAAGCCGTCGAGGGTCGCCTCGCCTTGGATCGCCTGGCCCAAAGCCCAGAAGTGCACGGGCAAGAACAGCGCCAACGCCAGGCCGGAGGCCCGGTGCACGACGAAGGCCGCGTAGCTGGGATGGGCGCCTTTCCGCCAGGATGAGGGGCGCCCTCCCGGTACGGCCGTCACTGGAAAAGACCCCAAACCGCGCGTGCGCCGAACACCGCGATGAAAATGCCGAATGCTCCGGCGGCAAGGTCGAGCGAGCGCCCGCGCCATGCCGTCATCTCGCGCAGGACGGTGCGCACGCCGATCGGCGCATGGACCGCGACGGCGGCGACGAAGAGCAGATAGAAGGCGAGCCAGGCGACGGAGCCGCGCGTGCGGCCGAGGATCTCGGCGGCGCTCAAGCCGCCGCGCACGGCATAGATGATCAGCGCCAGGTGAACCGCAACGCAGAGCGCCAGCACGGCGGCCGAGGCGCGCTGCGCCAGCCACAGGCGGAGTTCACCGCGCGGCTCGGTCGCGACCGTCATAGCCGGCCCTTGAGCAGGGCGACCGCGGTGGCGCGCTTCAACCCGGCGATCGCCGCGGTCGGGTTGATATGCTTGGGACAGTGCTGGCGGCAGTTCTCCTGACTGTGGCAGGCGTGACACCCGGCATCGCCCGCCACCGCGGCGAGCCGGGCGTCGCCGCCGGCATCACGCACGTCGTTGACCAGGGTCCAGGCGCGGTTCAGCGCCGCCGGCCCGAGATAGTCGGGGTTCCAGCGCACGATGTCGCAGGCGGCATAACAGACGCCGCAGCCGATGCATTCGATCCCCGCATCAGCCGCGCGCCGCTCGCGCGTGCCCGGCGGCACGGCGACGAAGTCTGCAGGCCTTTCCTCAGGCGGCACGAAATGGCCGCCGGCCCGCTGCCACTTGTCGAAGAACGCGGTCATGTCGGCCGCGAGGTCCTTGACGACCGGCAGGTTGTCCAGCGGCGCGATGGTGACGGCGCCGCCCTGCTCCACCTTCGAGACATGCGTGCGGCAGGTCCAGCGCGGCGTGCCGTTGACGGTCATGGCGCAGGAGCCGCACATCCCGACGCGGCAGGCGAAGCGATACGACAAGGTCGGATCCAGATGGCGCTGGATCCACGTCACCACGTCGAGCACGGTCTGGTTCGCTTGCCGGGGAACCCTGAACTCCTGGAACCCGCCGGTCTCGCGGCCGCGCCAGACCTTGACCGCGAGCGCCGGACCGCTGTCGGGCTGCTCGCTCACGCTCGCTACGCGCTCTGATAGAGCTTGGTCAGCACGAACTCGCGATGGCCGAGCGCTTCGGCGCAGGTGAGCCGTCCGTTGCAGGTGCGCAAGGTGATGTCGATGAGGGCGTCGCCCGCCTCATCCAGGGTCATCTCGCGACGGAGGATGCCGGAGACATCGAGGTCGATGTGCTCCTTCATCTCGCGCGCCGTCTTCGGATTCGCGGTGAGCTTGATCACCGGCTCGATCGGGTTGCCGATGACGTTGCCCTGGCCGGTCGGGAACACGTGCACGACGAAGCCGGCGGCGGCCTGCAGGGTCACGCATTCGGCCGCGGCCGACGACGTGTCCATGAAGTACAGGCCCGCACCTTTCTTCGGCTCTTCGGCCGGCTTCAACACGTCGATGTACTTGGTCGTGTGGCCGATCTTCTGGAGATTGCCGAACGCCTTCTCCTCGATCGTGGTCAGGCCGCCGGCGATGTTGCCCTTGGTCGGCTGCGAATCGCGCAGATCGTTGGTCTTATGGCGTTCGATCATGTCGTTATAGGCGCGCCAGGTCGCCATGAACTTGTTGCCGATCTGCTTGCTGACCGCGCGGCTGGCGCAGACCGCCTCGGCACCCGTGATCTCGGAGGTCTCGCCGAAGCAGGTGGTGGCGCCGAGCGGGTCGAGCTTGTCGATCAGGTTGCCGACCGTCGGGCACGAGGCGAGACCAGACGTCGTGTCGCTCTCGCCGCACTTGGCGGAAATCCACAGCTCATTGATGTGGCACGGCTCGCGCTGGATCTCGGTCGCCCACTGCACGTAGTCCTGGGCCACGCGCGAGGCGGCAGCGATGGTCGCGATGTCACCGTGTCCCTCGATGGCGAAGCCCTCGACCGGCTTGCCGGTCTTCTTGATGCCGTCGACGACGCGCTTGGTCCATTGCGGCTCGATGCCGATGACGATGCAGGCGGCGACGTTCGGGCTGGCGCCGGTGCCGATCAATGTCCGGAAGTGCAGCTCGAGGTCCTCGCCGAACTGCAGACGGCCGTAGGGATGCGGCAGCGCCAGGGTTCCCTTGATGTTGTTGGCGACGGCCTCGCAGGCGGCGTTCGACAGATCGTCGAGCGGCAGGATGATCACGTGGTTGCGCACGCCGACGCGACCGTTCTCCCGGCGATAGCCCATGAAATCGAGCGAGCGGCCGTTGGCCTTGCGCATCTTCGACTTGGCTGCGGCGACGGATTTCTTGCCCTGCGCCATGGCTACCACCTCTTCGTCTTCATGTTGTGGATGTGGGCGTGCTTGCCCTTGCCGATCGCGGCCGAGGCCACGCCGATGTCGTGGCCGTACTTGATCACCGTGTCGCCCTTCTTGATGTCGGTGAGCGCGATCTTGTGACCAAGCGGCACGGCGTCGAGCGCCTTGATCTTGATCGTGGAGTCATCCTCCATGACCCAGCCGGTGAGCGTCTCCCCGGCCTTGACCGTTTCGACCACGATCACGCCGACCGTGTCCTTCTTGTCGTGAACGATGAAATGCGTCGTCGCCGCCATTGCTCCTCCCGGATCTGACGTTGCCCCGACGGTAGGCGCTGAGCGCCGGACGAGTCAACGGATTCTTATATCTTATATAAGACTATGCTACGCTCGGCGGTATGGACGCCACTCCCGATTTCAAGCCGCTCTATCTTCAGGTGAAGGACCTGCTGATGCAGCGCCTCGCGACGGGCGCCTGGCGGCCGGGCGAAGCGCTGCCGTCGGAGTTCGGTCTCGCCGCCGAGTTCAAGGTCAGCCAAGGCACGGTGCGCAAGGCGCTCGACGAGCTCGCCGCGCAGAACCTGCTGGTGCGCCAACAGGGCAAAGGCACGTTCGTCGCCCAGCACACGCAGCAGCGGGCACTGTTCCACTTCTTCCATCTGGTCTCCGACGACGGGGCCCGCGCGCTGCCCGGCTCGCGCGTACTGAGCCTCAAGACGGCGAAGGCCGATCGCGGCGAAGCGCAGCGGCTGGCGTTGCGCACGGGCACGCCGGTCGTACGGCTCAAGCGTCTGCGTCTGCTTGGCGGCAAGGTGGCGATCTTCGAGCGCATCGTCCTGCCGGCCGCGCGGTTTCCGAATTTCGTGCAGCGGCTGCCGAAGGACGTGCCGAACGAGGTCTATCACTATTACGAAGACGGCTATGGCGTGACCGTGGCGCGCGCGGTCGAAAAGCTGAAGGCGGTGGCCGCGACGGCCGAGGAAGCCAAGGCGCTCCGACTGACGAAGGCGGCACCGCTCCTCGAAATCGACCGTGTCGCCTACACGCTCGACGACATCGCCGTCGAATGGCGGCTGAGCCGCTGCTCCACCGAACACCACCACTATCTCAGCGAGATCGTCTAGACTGTCGCGCGATGGTCGACATTGCGGCGGCACTTCAGGATCTCCAGGCCGGGCGCTTCGAGAGCGCCGAGCAGCGCTGCGCGCGGCTGCTCGCGGGCGACCCGCAGAACGCCGACGCGCTCATCCTCACCGCCGTCGCGCGCGCCGAGCGCGGCCTGCCTCATGAGGCGATCCCGTTCGCCGATCGCGCGGTGGCCGCACGGCCGACTGACGCGCAGCTGCGCTTCAACCGCGCTCTGATCCTAACGGCGGCCGGACGGGCGGACGAGGCGATCGCCGACTACGCCGAGGCCTGCCGCCTCGACCCCGCGAACCTGGCGGCGCGGATCAATCTCGTGCGTCTTCTGCTGCCCGACGATCGGCTCGCCGAAGCCGAGCCCCAGATCGCCGAGGCGCTCGCGGCGCACCCGGAAAATCCCGAAGTGCTGGAGATGCTCGGCCTGTTGCGGCAATACCAGAAGCGCACGGGCGAAGCGATCGCTGCGTTTCAGCAGTCGCTCGCGCTGCGGCCGGGCTCGCCGGGCGTACAAGCCAATCTCGGCTGGTCGCTGCTGGTCAACGGCCAGACGGCGGACGCCGCGCGCCATCTGCGCGAGGCGATCGCGGCGCGGCCGCAGATGCCCGATCTGTGGGTCAACCTCGGCGTCGCCTCGATGCTCGAGCAGGATTGGCCGGCGGCGCTCGACAGCCTGGAGCGCGCCCTGGCGTTGTCGCCGGCGCACACGCGTGCGCTGGCGCTGAAAGGCATCGCCCTCGATGAGCTTGGCCGGCCCGCGGAACGCCAACAGATCGTCGATCTGCAGACGTTCGTCGTGCCGCACCGGCTCAAGGAAGCGCCGGCGGGCTATCGCACCATCCGCGAGTTCAATGCCGAGCTGGCGCAGCACGCGCGCATGCACCCGAGCTTGGTCAGCGACCGCTTCAGCAAGACGACGCGTCAGGGGAGCCAGAGCGGCGAGCTGACCGGCAGCACCGCCCGCCCGATGGCGGCTCTGGAGAACGTGCTGCACGAGGCGATCGGCGCCTACGTCGCCGCGATGCCCGATCGCGGCATCTATGCGTCGTCGCTGCGGCCGCAGCGCTGGAAGCTGCGCGCCTGGGCGACGGTGCTCGCGGGCGAGGGCTACCAGGACCCGCATCACCATCCGAGCGGCTGGATCAGCGGGGTCTACTACGCGGCCGTACCGCCGGAAATCCGCGCCGACGATCCCGCGCACGCCGGCTGGATCGAGTTCGGCCGCCCCGATCCGTTCTTCGGCGGGCACGTCGTGCCGGAGCTACGCCTGGTCCATCCCGAAGAGGGGATGATGCTGTTGTTCCCCTCCTATGCGTGGCACCGCACGATCCCGTTCACGAGTGCGGCACCCCGGATCAGCATCGCCTTCGACGTCGCGCCGCTCTAGCGCACCAGCGCCTTCATCTGCGCCTCGGGATAGCGCGTGCCCGAGGTGACACCCGGCGGGAAGGCTTTCGCCAGTTCCGCCAGGTCCTGCGGCGTCAGCTTGAGATCGACCGCGGCGGCATTGATCTCGAGATAGGTACGCCGCTTGGTGCCCGGAATCGGGACGACATCGTCGCCCTGGGCCAGCACCCAGGCCAGCGCCACCTGCGACGGCTTGGCGCCGAGGCGCTGCGCGATCTTCTCGATCGGCCCGAGCAACTGCACGTTCTTCGCGTGATGCTCGGGGAAGAAGCGCGGATGCTCGCGGCGGCGGTCGTTCTCGGCGAGCGCGCCGAGGTCCTTGATCGCACCGGTGAGAAAGCCGCGGCCGAGGGGGCTGTAGGCGACGAACGACACGCCGAGTTCACGGCAGGCCGGGATGACCTCGGCCTCCATGTCGCGCGTCCACAGTGAATACTCCGACTGCAGCGCCACGATCGGATGCACCTTGACCGCGCGGCGCAAGGTCGCCGGTGCGGCCTCGGACATGCCGAGGAAGCGGACCTTGCCCTGTTCGACGAGGCGTTTCATGGCACCGACAGTGTCCTCGATCGGAACGGTCGGGTCGACGCGGTGCTGGAAATAGAGGTCGATCACGTCGACGCCGAGACGCTTCAGACTCGCCTCGCAGGCCTGCTGGACGTATTCGGGCCGGCTGTCGATACGCCGCTCCGGGTCCCAGGGCTTCTGGCCGAACTTGGTCGCCAGGAACACCTTGTCGCGTTTGCCCTTCAGCGCGCGGCCCACCACCTCCTCGTTCTTGCCGTTGGCGTAGGCGTCGGCGGAATCGAGGAAGTTGATTCCCATGTCGAGCGCACGATGAATCGTCGCCGTCACCTCGGCATCGTCGGGCTGGCCGTAGATCGGCGTCATGCCCATGCAGCCGAGGCCGATGGCCGAGACCTGCGGTCCGTTGCGTCCCAAGCGTCGCATTTTCATCGCGTCTTCTCCTGACCCGGTGTTTTCGTGGGGTCGAACATCAGAATATAGGGCTCCGGCACTGTCAATTCGGCCTCACCGGGATGTGCGCGCGCCTGTCATGGGCAAGCGTTGCCGCAGCGGCCCGGGAGCGCCTATAGTCGGCGCCACTCATATAAAGGATACGTCGATGCCGCCGCCGCTGCCGCCGATCTTCACCACCCGGCCCGTGATCTCCGGGACGTTCGGGGTCGTCACGTCGACGCACTGGCTGGCGTCGCAGGTCGGCATGGCTGTGCTGGAAAAAGGCGGCAACGCATTCGATGCCGCGGTGACCGCCGGCTTCATGCTGCAGGTCGTCGAGCCGCACATGAACGGCATGGGCGGCGACGCGGTGATTCTCGCCCAGGCCCACGGCCAGGCGCCGCAGGTGATCTGCGGCCAGGGAACGGCACCCAAGGGCGCCACGATCGCGCACTACAAGCGCGAAGGCCTCGATCTCGTTCCCGGCACCGGCTTCCTCGCCGCCGTCATCCCCGGCGCGTTCGACGCCTGGATGCTGATGCTGCGCGACCACGGCACGATCACCCTGGCCGAAGCGTTGGCGCCGGCCATCAGCTACGCGCAGAACGGCTATCCGCTGATCCACGGGATTTCCGCCACGATCGCCAGCGTCGAGCCGCTCTTCCGCGACGAATGGAAGACCTCGGCCGCGGTCTACATGCCGGGCGGGCGCATCCCGCAGCCGGGCGAGCTGTTCACCAATCGCGACCTCGCCGCGACCTACAGCCGCATTCTGCGCGAGGCGAGTGCCGCCGGGCCCGACCGCGAGCGCCAGATCGAGGCGGCGCGCGCCGCCTTCTACAAAGGCTTCGTCGCCGAGGCGATCGAAAAGTTCTGCACGAGCACGGCGGTGATGGACGCGACCGGCCAGCGCCGCAAGGGCGTGCTGACCGCCGCCGACATGGCCGGCTGGCAGGCCAGCACCGAAGCGCCGGCGACCTACGACTATCGCGGCCTCACCGTGTGCAAGACCGGCCCATGGGGCCAGGGACCGGTGATGCTGCAGGTCCTGGCCCTGCTCAAGGGCTTCGACGTCGCCGGCATGGACACGACCGGGCCCGACTTCGTCCACACGCTGGTCGAGGCCAAGAAGCTCGCTTACGCCGACCGCGACGCCTGGTACGGCGACCCCGAGTTCGTCGACGTGCCGCTCAAGACGCTGCTCAGCGACGCCTACAACGACGAGCGCCGCAAGCTGATCGGCGACCGCGCCTCGTTCGACCTCCGTCCGGGCTCCCCCGACGGACGGGCGCCGCGCCTGCCCACGCCGCGCGCGGTCGCCGGCACGGTCGCCGGCGTCGGCGAGCCGACCCGCGTCGAGCGCGAGCTCAACGAATCGTACGACCGCTCCGGCGGTGCGGCGGCGTTCGCCGCGCGCAGTCGCGCCGCGCGCGGTCCGGCCGAAGGCGACACATGCCACCTTGACGTGATCGATCGTCACGGCAACAGCGTTGCCGCCACGCCGTCCGGCGGCTGGCTGCAGAGCTCGCCGGTGATCCCCGGGCTCGGCTTCTGCCTTGGCACGCGCGCGCAGATGTTCTGGCTTGAAGAAGGGCTGGCCTCGTCCTTGGCACCCGGGCGCCGGCCGCGCACGACGCTCACGCCGAGCATGGCGCTGAAAGACGGCAAAGCGGTCCTCGCTTTCGGATCGCCGGGTGGCGACAACCAGGACCAGTGGATCGTCCAGTTCTTCCTGCGCCACGTCGAGCACAAGCTCAACCTGCAGCAGGCGATCGACGCCCCGATGCTGCAGACCGATCATTGGCCGAACTCGTTCTATCCGCGCCAGCCGAACCCCGGAAAGGTCACCCTGGAGAAGCGCTTCCCCGAGGCGACGGTGACCGAGCTCAAGCGCCGCGGCCACGACGCGACGACCTGCGATCCGTGGTCGCTCGGACGCAACTGCGCGGCGGCGCGGGACGGGCAGGTGCTGCGCGCGGCGGCCACGCCGCGGCTGCAGCAGGCCTATGCGGTGGGACGGTAGCGGCAATCGCGGCGAGATGGATCCCCTGTCGCCACTTGCGTGGCGATTCGCCCGGGGATGACGGAGACGCGAGGCCGAAGCGGCCTCCCTGTTCAGCTGATCTTATCGATCGGGAGCGAGACCACGCGCGCGGCAGGGAAGCGCGCCGTCGCCTCCGTGCCGACGCCGTAGTCGCTCTTGATCTCAAGCTCGCCCCCGTGCAGCCGCATCAGGTTGCGGCTGATCGCGAGGCCGAGGCCGGTTCCTTCCCGGCTGCGCGCCACGCCGGGCGACGCCTGATGGAACGGCTCGAACAGCCGCGCCAGCATTTCGGGCGAGATGCCGATCCCCGTGTCGGTGACGGTGACGGAGACATCGCCCGCACGATCGACGCCGCCGCTGACCCGGATCTGCCCGCCGCGCGGCGTGAATTTCACGGCATTGGTCAAGAGATTCAGGATCACCTGCCGGACCGCCCGCTCGTCCGCCACGATATTGGGAAGCACGAGCCGCGCGCCATCGGCGAGCTCGACACCCGACTGGACAGCGCGCCATTGCACCATCGACAGGCAGGCCTCGACGACGGCACCGAGATTGACGATCGATTCGTCCAGCTCCATCCGGCCGGCCTCGATCTTCGACATGTCGAGCACGTCGTTGATCAGCGCCAGAAGGTGGCTGCCGCTGCTGTGGATGTCGCGCGCGTACTCCAGGTATTTCTGGTGCCCGAGGCTGCCGAACAACTCGCTGCTCATCATGTCCGAGAAGCCGATGATGGCATTGAGCGGCGTGCGCAGCTCGTGGCTCATATTCGCGAGGAACTCCGACTTGGCGCGATTCGCCGCCTCGGCGGTTTCCTTCGCCTCGCGCAGCTCCTGCTCGACACGGATAAAGCGCGTGACGTCGGTCGCCGTGCCGCGATAGCCGACGAACACGCCATTGTCGTCGAACACAGGGACGGCGTTGATCGACAGGCTGACCGTGGCGCCGTTGGGACCGACGATCGAGTAGACGAAATTCTGGATAGGGCGGCGCGCCGCCAAATCGGCGAAATAACGGCGCCAATGCGCGTCGTTCGGATCGCCGATGATGTGTCCTTCCACAAGCAGGTCACGGCGGCTCTTGCCCAGGATCTGGGCCGGCGCCCTGAGGCCGATCTCCTCGGCGCGCGAGCCGGTGATGCGGGTAATCCGGTCTTCGGTATCGGTCTCCCAGAACCAGTGGGAACCGAGCTCGGCGTAGCTCCGCAGACGCTCTTCTTCCTGGAGCAGATCATGCGAGAGGACGCGCAGCCGCCGGAACTGCCGCCACAGCACCACCGTCAGGATCGCGACGAGGGCGAGAGATCCGACGGCGGCGATCACATCGAGGTCGGCGAGAGGACCGCCCTTCTCCGCCGCCTCGTCGCCAAAAAGTTCGAACAGATCGTTGGCGATCCCAACGACGATCAACGCCGCCAGCGCCGTAATCAGGCCCATGACCGCCATGGGCAGAGCATTGCGCGGCCGGCGCGGCGGGCCGGGGGCGGCAGAAACAGGCTGACGACCGGGCATACATCCTCAGCAGCTCCTCACGGAGCTGTCGGCTTGGACCGGGCTCACCCCCGGCCAGCCTGGACGGTCCCATAAAATTGGTTAATGTGACGTTAAGACTGTCCCACCAAGGGTTTAGCCGCCCGATTTGGCCTTATAGAGGGGCATGATCGGGCCCACGTCGAGACGCCGGCGGCCGGGCTCGGGCGCGGTCAGCGGCTCTACTTCCCGGAACGAGGCGCGGCAGCGGCGGGCCAGCTCCTGATAGACACGCGTGCCCTCGTGCATCCAGTCGATCTCCGGCTGGGTGAGCGGCCGCAGCACGCGCCCGGGCACGCCCTGCACGAGGTGACGGGCGGGCACCTCGAACCCGGCCTTGATGAAGCTCATCGCACCCACGAACGCCGATTCGCCGACGACCGCGCCGTCCATGACCACGGCATTCATGCCGATCAGCGCATGACGGCCGACCGTGCAGCCGTGCAGCACGGCGCCGTGCCCGACATGGGCGTTCTCCTCCATCACCGCGTCCATGCCGGGAAAGCTGTGCGCGACGCAGCCGTCCTGGAAGTTGCTGCCGCTCTTCATGACGATGCGGCCGAAATCGCCGCGCAGGCTGGCACCGGGGCCGATATAGCAGCCGGCGCCGACGATCACGTCGCCGATCAGGCTCGCCGTCGGATGGACGAAGCTGGTCGGGTCGACGGCGGGGACGATTCCATCGATGGCGTAGAAAGGCATGTGTGCGCTCCTGGATCGACTTTAGCCCATTGCCCGACCCTGGAGCCATTGCCGGATCGGGGCATTGCCGGACCCGAGCCGGCGCTGCATAGTCGCAGCATGAGTTACACCACCATCCGCTTCGACATCGCCGACGGTGTGGCGACGCTGACTCTCAACCGCCCCGACAAGCTGAACTCGTTCACGGCGGAGATGCACGGCGAGCTGCGCGATTCGATCGGCCGCGTCGCGGCGCCCGACAGCGGCGTGCGGGCACTGCTCATCACCGGTGCCGGGCGCGGCTTCTGCGCCGGCCAGGACCTGAACCAGCGCGCGACGATGACCGCGCCCGATCTCGGCGAAACGCTCGACAAGCTGTTCAATCCGCTGATCCGCAGCTTGCGCAACCTCGAGCTGCCGGTGATCGGTGCCGTCAATGGCGTGGCCGCGGGTGCCGGCATGAGCCTGGCCTTGGCCTGCGACATCACCTTCGCCGCGCGCTCGGCGACGTTCCTGCAGGCCTTCGCCAAGATCGGGCTCATCCCCGATGCCGGCTCGACGTTCTTCCTGCCCAGGCTCGCCGGCGACGCGCGAGCCCGCGGCCTTGCCATGCTCGCCGACAAGATCACGGCCGAGCAGGCCGCGGCCTGGGGGCTGATCTGGAAGGTGGTCGACGACGACAAGCTCATGACCGAAGCCGAGGCGCTGGCGAAGCATCTTGCGACCCAGCCGACGCGCGGCCTGGCGCTCATCAAGAAGGCGCTGAACCAGTCGGCCGCCAACGATCTCGACCGCCAGCTCGAGGTCGAGCGCGAGTGCCAGCGGCTTGCCGGCCGCACCGCGGATTATCGCGAGGGTGTCACGGCGTTTCTCGAGAAACGGCCGCCGCGGTTCAGCGGCCGATGAGCACGGCGCGATGAGCAAGCGGCCGAGCGCGCAGGAGGTGGCCGAGGCGGCGGCCGCGGCGATGTGGGCCGAGGACCGCGCCAGCCAGGCGCTGGGCATGAAGATCATCGCGGTCGGACCGGGCACGGCGAAGCTCGAGATGCCGGTGCGGCGGGACATGTGCAACGGCGTCGGCACCTGCCACGGCGGGATGATCTTCACACTGGCCGATTCCGCGTTCGCCTTCGCCTGCAACTCCCACAACAAGGTGACGGTCGCCAACAACTGCAACGTCGCCTTTACCGCCGCCGCCCGCGAAGGCGACATCCTGAGGGCGGAAGCCGTGGAACGCCACCGCGGCGGCCGCTCGGGCGTCTACGACGTAACCGTAACCGACCAAGCCGGACGGCTGATCGCCACCTTCCGGGGCCATTCCACGCAGATAAAAGGCGAGCTTGTCCCCGATTTTTCCACCGAAGGTTAACGCGTCTTTACGTTTCATTAACCGATTGGAAGGGACCTTACGTGCCTCGAGGCAAAAGGGGAAACCGGGCCGCCCCGCATGGCCCGGGCAGGACAGCGTTTGAGTCAGACCGGTCAGCCGCCACGCAGCTTCCGTGACCAGATCCGCCACGCGGACCTTCGTCGCCTTTACGACTATTGGGAATCGCGCCGCAACGGGCGCAAGTATCCGGCGCGCCGCGACATCGATCCGGTGGAGTTCAGCTTCGCGCTCGGCAACGTCACCTTGATCGAGGTCCAATACAACCCGGTGCGCTTCAGGTTCCGCCTCATGGGGACCTTGATGGCGCAACGCGTCGGCCAGGATCTGACCGGCCGCATGGTCGACGAGCTGCCCAATGCGTCGTACCGCGACGTGCTCCTGCACGCCTATCACGAGTCGATCGCCACGGGGCAGCCGAACCTTCATCTCTACGAGCAGGTGATCGAAGGCAAGCCGCGGCAGTTCGAGGTGATCCGGCTGCCGCTCGCCGAGGACGGCGAGAAGATCAATATGCTGCTGCTCTGCCCGATGTTCTTCGAGCCGCTGCCGAACTGGCCGCCGCTGCGCACCCTGCCGCCCGGCACGGTCGGGCCGCCGCGCCAGCTCGGCGAGTAGCCGCCGGCCGAATCAACGGACGCTCGCGGGTGTGCTAGATCTTCCTGACAAGAACGTCAGGGAGAGAGACGCCTCATGGCCCGACGCCAAAAAACCGCGCGCCACAAAGCCGCCCGCCGTACCACGGCGGTGGCGCGAAAAAAGCCCCGCCGGCCGGCTGCCTTCAAGCTTCTGAAGCGGACGCCGCCCACGGTCGGCGGCAAGGCACTGCGCGCCGGCCCGACGCGCGCCGATCTCGAGGCGATCGAGACCGCCAGCCGCGACGAGATCGCAGCCCTTCAGACCAGGCGCCTGAAACGGACCTTGCAGCACGCCTACAAGAATGTGCCGCACTACAGAAAGAAGTTCGACGCCGCCGGCGTCCACCCGGATGACTTCCGCCGCCTCGACGACCTCCGCAAGTTTCCGTTCACGACCAAAGAAGACCTCAGAGTCACCTATCCGTTCGGGATGTTCGCGGTGCCGCGCGCAGCGGTGTTGCGCATCCATGCCTCGTCCGGAACCACCGGCAAACCGACCGTGGTCGGTTACACGCGCCGCGATCTCGACAACTGGGCCGATCTCGGCGCGCGCTCGATCCGGGCGTCGGGCGGACGGCCGGGCGACATCGTCCACGTCGCCTACGGCTATGGCCTGTTCACCGGCGGGCTCGGCGCACATGCCGGCGCCGAGCGGCTCGGCTGCACCGTGATCCCGATGTCGGGCGGCATGACCGAGCGGCAGGTGCAGCTCATCGCCGACTTCAAGCCCGACATCATCATGGTGACGCCGTCCTACATGCTGGCGATCGCCGACGAATTCGACAAGCAGGGCCTTGACGCCCGGCGCTCGTCGCTCAAGATCGGCATCCATGGGGCTGAGCCGTGGACCGACGCGATGCGCAAGGAGATCGAGGCGCGCTTCGCAATCGACGCGGTCGACATCTACGGCCTGTCCGAGGTCATGGGTCCCGGCGTCGCCAACGAGTGCATCGAAAGCAAGGACGGGCCGACCATCTGGGAAGATCATTTCTTCCCGGAGATCATCGACCCCGTGACCGGCGAGCCGCGGCCGGACGGCCAGGCCGGCGAGCTCGTGTTCACGTCCCTGACCAAGGAGGCGCTGCCGGTCATCCGCTATCGCACGCGCGACCTCACCACGTTGCTGCCGGGCACGGCCCGCAGCATGCGGCGCATGGCGCGGATCACCGGCCGCACCGACGACATGCTGATCGTCCGCGGGGTCAACCTGTTCCCGACCCAGATCGAGGAGCTGATCCTGAAGGTGCCGGAGCTGTCGCCGCACTACGTGCTGGAGGTGAAGCGCGAGAACCGTCTCGATTCGCTCGACGTCGTGGTCGAGTGCAAGCCGCAGCACGCCGGCAAGGCCGACGCCGAGGCCGCCGCCTCCGAGCGGCTGGCGCAGCTCATCAAGTCGTATGTCGGCCTCAACACCCAGGTGCGCTGCGTGCCCGTCGGCGGCGTCGCACGCTCGCTCGGCAAGGCCAAGCGCATCATCGACCTCAGGCCGAAAGATTGACTGGCCATCCCATGGCCGGGCGCCCGAGAATGTCCGCGTGAGCAGCTACGTCTATCCGCACTACGAGTACCGCCGCTGCGCCGATCACGGCCTCAGCCCGCCAAACCGGCACCAAGTCGTGATCGTCGGCGGCGGCATGGTCGGGCTGACCGCAGCCCTCGACCTGGCGCAGCGCGGCGTGCCGGTGGTGCTCATCGACGACGACGACACGGTCAGCGTCGGCAGCCGCTCGATCTGCCAGGCCAAGCGGTCGCTCGAGATCTGGGACCGGCTCGGCTGCGCCGAGGCGATGATGGCGCGCGGCGTCACCTGGCAGGTCGGCCGGGTGTTCTTCCGCAACCGCGAGATCTTCAATTTCGACCTGCTGCCCGAAGGCGGCCAGCGTTTCCCCGCCTTCATTAATCTGCAGCAGTATTACGTCGAGCAGTTCCTGGTGGAACGGCTGCAGGAGACGCGCGGCGTCGAGCTCCGCTGGAAAAACAAGCTCGCCGGCCTTATGCCCTGCGACGGCGGCATGCGGCTGACGGTCGAGACGCCCGACGGGCCGTACGACATGGAGGCCGATTGGGTGATCGCCGCCGATGGCGCCCGTTCGACCGCGCGGCGCCTGCTCGGGCTCGACTTCAAAGGCCGCGTGTTCGAGGACCGCTTCCTGATCGCCGACGTGAAAATGAAACAGCCGCCGTTCGGGCGCACCGGCCCGACCGAGCGCCTGTTCTGGTTCGAGCCGCCGTTCCACAAAGGCGATTCGGCGCTGATGCACCGCCAGGCCGACGACGTCTATCGCATCGACTTCCAGCTCGGCTGGCAGGCCGATCCCGAGCTCGAGCGTCAGCCCGAGCGGGTGACGCCGCGGCTGAAAGCCATGCTCGGCGACGATGCCGCCTTCGACTTCGAATGGGTGAGCGTGTACACGTTCCAATGCCGCCGGCTGGAGAAGTTCCGCCATGGCCGGGTGATCTTCGCCGGCGACGCCGCGCATCAGGTCTCCCCGTTCGGCGCCCGCGGCGGCAATTCCGGCGTCCAGGACGTCGACAACCTTTGCTGGAAGCTGGCGCTGGTCTTGGGCGGCCAGGCACCGGAGAAGCTGCTCGACAGCTACGATGCCGAGCGCGGCCACGCCGCCGACGACAACATCCGCATCACCACGCGCAGCACCGATTTCATGACCCCGCGCACCGCGATGAGCCGCCGCTTCCGCGACGCGGTGCTGAAGCTCGCCGAGACCCACGGCTTCGCGCGCCGCCTGGTCAACAGCGGCCGCCTCTCCACCGCGACGTTCCTGAAAAACTCGCCGCTGAGCACGCCGGACGAGCCGGGATTCACGTCAACGACAGCGCCGGGCGCCGCGGCCCTCGACGCGCCGGTGCAGATCGGCAACCGCAAGGCCTGGCTGCTCGAGACCTTGCGCGGCGGCTTCCACGGGCTCTATTTCGGCAACGGCGCTCTGCCGCACGAGCAGGCGGCTGCGTTACGCGAGCTCCGCGCCGGGCCGGTCCCGGTGCACACGTTGGGCATCGCCAATCCCGCCGGCGCCACCCTTGCCGATATCCCGACCGTGATCGACGCCGAAGGCCTGGCCGCCAAACGGTATGACGGCAAGCCTGGAACGTTCTATCTGCTGCGCCCCGACCAGCACGTCGCCGCGCGCTGGCGGCGTTTCGATGCCGCCCTCGTCAAGTCCGCCCTCGACCGCGCCACCGCGCGCACCTGAAGGAATAGCTCATGCCCGGCAAGCTTCGCACCGAGTCCGCCTTTGACAACCCCGACGACGTCTACGATGCGCTGATCAATGCGCACCGCGATCTCACCGACGAGCAGAGTGCCATGCTCAACGCCAAGCTCATTCTCATTCTCGCCAACCACATCGGCGATCTCGAGGTGATCGAGGAAGCGCTCGCCGTCGCCCGCGAGGGCGTGTAGCGAGCCGGGCCCATGGAAGAGGAATTTGACGTTCTCAATCGAGAAGGTCTTAGCCCACAGCCGAAGCCGCGCCGACCCGTCATGAAGGTCAGTCGCAGCCCTTTTTTGACATCATTGTGGGCCACTGCGTTCTTATCGATGGTGGGGGTCGCTACTTTTCGTCAGGCCATAGTCCCCGAAGCGTACGCACTATTTTTTGCTGTATTAACCGCGAATCTCCTCCTCGCGGCTGCTATCGGTTTGTCGATCCTCTATGGGAGGATGCTGCATTACCGGCGATCTCGCGCGCATTCCAACGACAGAGCCTAAGAGCGTTCGCGAGTTCTAGTAGGTCGCAATCTTCGCGTTTGATTATCACCCCGGATTCGAGCGCAAAACGCAAAAGCCCTCCGCAACCTTTTGAACGCGGCTCGCGAAAACGCCTATAGCGATTTGCGCACCGTTTTTTCGCGAAATCGTGCGCAAAAACTTTTCCAAATGATTCCAGGGCGTGCCCGACCAGCCGCGATTCCGGCCGCGCAATAAAATAAGCACTAGATGTTGAGGGGCCGGTTCAGAGCTCGATGTCTTGATCGAACGAGCCTCGCCAGGACCGGACCCGTACGCGCGTAGCGGCTCGAAAATAGCTAAGCCGTCTAATGCGCTCGCCGCGGAGAATGGCTTTGGCGCCGAGCCAAGCGGGACCGTCCCACCAACTCGCTATGACAAGCTCCTCGTTCACGATGGCCGCGATCGTAGCGACAAAATCGCCCTCGATGGCGCCCGACGGCCACTTGAAAAAGTCGTGGTAGTAGTCGACAGCGACCACCACAGCGCCCCCTTCCGTCCATATAACGATGTCCTGCTCCAAGTCCGCGCCGGTCGGCTGAGGAACCCGGACCACAAGATAAACTTCGTTGGAATCCGATTCGCGATCGGCATAGGCGTAAGTACGCCACGCCGGATATGATTCAAAGAGATGATCGGCGACGGACTTTGAGAAATCGTCGAGGCCGTCCAGGTCACCCATCCCGGCCGCTATCCCTGCAGCGACTTCCACATCTCGATGTCGCGCTGCGCGGTCCAGATGCGCGGATGGCTGATGCCCTTCGCCTCGTCGTAGGCGCGGCTGACGCAGAACGGCATGCAGTGCTCGTAGATCACCCACTTGCCGTACTTGGGCGTCATCGCCTTGTGGGTCTGATCGAAGACCTGCTTGAGGTTCTTTTTCGCTTTGACACCCTTCTTCGCCTGGGCGAGCAGCTCCTTGACGAAGTCGCGCGTGCCTTTGATCGCCTTCTCGCAGGCGGCGGATGTCATCATCGCGTCGCCGCGGCCGGGCACCAGGCGCTTGGGCTTGAGCGCGCGGAGCTTCTCCAACGTCGACGGCCATTCGGTCAGATGCGCGTCGCCGCAATAAGGGGTCGCCCCCTCCTCCACCAGGTCGCCCGAGAACAGCACCTTCTCTTTCGGCAGCCAGACGATGGTGTCGCCCTTGGTGTGGCCGGCGCCGATGGCGGAGAGGCGCACCTCGCGCTTGCCTATCCAGATCGTGAGATCCTTATCGAAGACAAGGTTCGGCCAGGTGAGCCCCGGCACCGTCTCGACCGCCTGGAACAGCCGCGGGAAGCGCTGCACCTCGGACTTGAAGTCCTGCGCCCCGCGTTCCTTGATCAGGTCGTAGGTGCCCTGGCTGGCGATGACATAGGGCGCGCCGTAGCCCGAAGCGCCCATCACGCGCACCGCGTGATAATGGGTGAGCACCACGTACTTGATCGGCTTGTCGGTGACCGTGCGGATGTGCCGCACCAGGTCCTGCGCCATCACCGGTGTCGCGCGCGCATCGATGACCATGACGCCGTCGTCGCCGATCACCACGCCCGAGTTCGGGTCGCCCTCGGCGGTCAGGCAATAAGCGCCGTCCGCCAGCTTCGTGAACGTCGTCTTCTTCTCCGCAAGATCCGCCTGACTGGCGAACGCCCTGGCCATTGCCTCACTCCCAGCGATATGTCTGTCAGCGCGCCTTGAAGCCCGCCGAGTTGTAGAGCCACCGTACCAGCAGCTTGTCGTCGAGCGAAAGCTCGTAGCCGCGCCGCATCGTCTCCTCCATGCGCTCGAGCCGCGTACGCGATTGCGCATTCAGCGCGCGGTTCCTGAGCAGCACCTTGAGCATGTCGGGATAGTCCGGGTCGGCGTATTTGCGCGACTTCGCCGCGGCGGCGGCCGCGGCGGCGAGGTTGTCCTCTTGCGCCACCGGCTCGGGCTCCTCGCCCGGCTTGATCTCGAGCACCTCGGCCCAGCTCGTCTTCGCCTGGCCGATCATGTATTGCGCGAGCCGCGCCGCCGCCAGCACTTCGCCGTCATGCCGGCTGCCCAGCATGCCGAGCACTTTGACCAGACGGCGACGGTCGAGCTTGGGGGCCATCACCCACGGCCCCGATAGGGTGCCACGCCGGTGTCGGGCAGCCACAAGCCCTCGGGCGGCTTGCCCGTCTGCCAGAACACGTCGATCGGCATGCCGCCGCGCGGATACCAGTAGCCGGCGACGCGCAGCCAGCGTGGCGCCAGCACGTCCACCAGCCGTTCGCCGATCTCAAGCGTGCATTGCTCGTGGAACGTGCCCTGGTCGCGGTAGGACCAGAAGAAGAGCTTCAGCGACTTGCTTTCGATCAGCCAGCGCCGCGGCGCATAGTCGATCACCAGATGCGCGAAGTCCGGCTGGCCGGTGATCGGGCACAAGGTCGTGAATTCCGGACAGGTGAGGCGCACCAGATAGACGCGGCTCGGGTGCGGATTGGCGACGCGCTCGAGCTTCGCCTGCGCGGGGCTCGCCGGCGTCTTGGTCGGGCGGCCGAGCTGGGTCAGGCCGGCATACGCCGTCTTGGAGGGGGGCTTCTTGGATCGGATCGGCATGTAAGTCGCAGTATAGGGGCGGCGCGAAGTATAAGGGAGTTGCGCGGTCGCGGCTAACCTCTTGCCGAGGCGGTCATTTTCAAGCCGCCCGCCGGCTTCAGCGTGATCAGACCGACGGGCTCGACGGGCGTGCCGGGTACCAGCCGCAGCACGAAGCGCTGGGCGATCGTGGCCAGGATGAGGACGGCTTCCTGGATGGCGAACCCGGCGCCGATGCAGATGCGCGGCCCGCCGCCGAACGGGATATAGGCATAACGCGGCCGTGCCGCAGCGCGCTCCGGCGCCATGCGCTCCGGATCGAACACACGCGGATGCTCCCACAGCTTCTCATGGCGATGGAGAAGCCAGGGCGAGACCAGGACGGTCGTGCCCGCCACCACCTTGTGACCTGCGATCTCATCGTCGGCGACCGCCTCGCGCGACATGGTGTGCGCCGGCGGATAGAGCCGCAGCGTCTCGTCGAGCATCATGCGCGTGTAACGGAGCTTCGGGATGTCGGCGAGGCCGGGCTCACGGCCGCCGAGCACGGCGGCGAGCTCGGCATGGAACTTCGCCTCGACCGCGGGATGCATCGCCAGCAGGTACCAGGTCCACACCAGCGCGTTCGCGGTTGTTTCGTGTCCGGCCGTGAAAATCGTCGCGACCTGGTCGCGGAGCTCGCGGTCGCTCATGCCCTGGCCGGTTTCCTCATCACGGGCCGCGAGCAACAGGCCGAGCAGATCGTCGGGCGGGCCGCCGCGCTTTCGCCGCCCCTCGATGATGCCGAAGATGATGCCGTCGAGACGGCCGCTCGTGGCCGCGGCGCGCATCGCGGTCAAGCGCGGCAGCCATGCCGGGAGACCCAAGAGATCGAAGAGGGCGGGCCGGCCGCCGACGTGCTGATAGTCGAAGATCACGCGCCGGATCTCGCCGGCGCGGTCGCGGACGTCGCTCGAGAACATCGTGCGGGTGATGATGTCGAGCGTCAGCTCCGCCATCTCTTCGGCGAGGTCGAGCGGCTGCGCCCCCGGGATCCACGACCGCAGGCGCTCGCGGGTCGCCTCGACCATCAGCGGCGCGAAAGTCTCGACGCGCTTGGGGTGAAAGGCCGGTGCCATGGTGCGGCGCTGGCGCCGCCACACCTCGCCTTCGCTGTTCAGAAGGCCCTGCCCCAGCGGCTTCAGCAGCTGCCGGGCGATGAAGCTCTTGACGTAGTTCTCGGCGCGGTCGAGCAGGACATGCCTCACCGCCGCCGGGCAGTTGGCGACCAGCATGCGCCGGAACAGCATGCGGGTCTCGATCATCTCCTCGCGATAGGCGTCGTCCGACCACGCCGACAGCGCGTTGCGGCGCAGGCGCAGCGCGCGCATGAGTGCCGGCGGGCGTCGCCGCGGCCGCGGCGGTTCGGCGAGCGGCACGACCGGTGATGCCGCGTCCGACATCAGCTCGCCTTCGGCGAAGCCCCGGCTTCGCTATCTTCGTCCGCGGCACGCCGTGCAAATCGCGCCACGACGTCCGCGAGCCGCCCCGCCTCGATCGCGCCGCGCAGCTCCGCCATCAGGTCCTGGTAGTAGGTCAGGTTGTGACGCGTCAGCAGCATGGCGCCGAGGATCTCGTTCGCCTTGACGAGGTGCTGGAGATAGGCGCGCGAGTAGTTGCGGCACGCGGGACAGCGGCACTCCGGATCGAGCGGGCCGGGATCGTCGGTGTGGCGGGCGTTGCGCAGGTTGAGCGTGCCGCGGCGCGTGAACGCCTGCGCGGTGCGGCCGGACCGGGTGGGGAGAACGCAATCGAACATGTCGACGCCGCGCGCCACCGCCGCCACGAGATCGGACGGTTTGCCCACGCCCATAAGATAGCGCGGCCGCTCGGCCGGCAGGAACCCCTCGGTCACCTCCAAGGTCGACAGCATCAGCGCCGTGCCCTCGCCGACGGCGAGGCCGCCGATCGCATAGCCGTCAAAGCCGATCGCCTGAAGTGCCGCCGCCGATTCCCGGCGCAGCGCCGGGTAGACGCTGCCCTGCACGATGCCGAACAGCCCGTAACCCGGCCGGTCCACGAACGCCTTCTTCGACCGTTCCGCCCAGCGCATCGACAGGTGCATCGACTCGCGCGCCTGTTCTTCGGTCGCCGGATACGGCGTGCACTCGTCGAAGGCCATGGTGATGTCGGCGTCGAGCAGGTGCTGGATCTCGATCGAGCGCTCCGGCGTCAGCAGATGCTTGGCCCCGTCAAGATGCGATTGAAAGCGCACCCCCTCCTCGTCGATCTTGCGCAGCTCCGAGAGCGACATCACCTGATAGCCGCCGGAATCGGTGAGGATCGGCAACGGCCAGTTCATGAACTTGTGCAAGCCGCCGAGCCGCGCGATGCGCTCGGCACCCGGCCGCAGCATCAAGTGATAGGTGTTGCACAGCAGGATCTCGGCCCCGGTCGCGCGCACGTCCTCGGGCGTCATCGCCTTCACCGTCGCCGCGGTGCCGACCGGCATGAACGCCGGCGTCTCGATCGTGCCGTGCGCCGTGGTCAGCCGGCCGCGGCGCGCACGGTCGTCACAACCGAGGAGTTCGAAGCCAAGGCTCATGTCCCGTCCGCACGGTGGATGAGACAGGCGTCGCCGTAGGAGTAGAAGCGATAGCGCTCCCGGATGGCATGCGCGTATGCGGCGCGCATCCGTTCGAGGCCGGCAAAGGCCGCGACTA
>Ga0335070_10001050_pt1 | contig 31584 bp, 30 predicted proteins | sample Lox_Sample_13_FD_206722 | JGI IMG/M metagenome (GOLD analysis project Ga0335070, IMG submission 206722) | Soil microbial communities from Loxahatchee National Wildlife Refuge, Florida, United States - Lox_Sample_1.3 | ecosystem: Environmental > Terrestrial > Soil > Wetlands | place: USA...
CGCCGCCGCGTCGATGTTCGCGGTGAGGGTGCCGAATTTCTGCACGACGGCGAGCCGCGGCGCGTCCGTCAGCTCGTCGTCGGCGACGTTCAGGGTTTCGACGATGACGCCGTCGGCCTCATGAAGCTTGGCCCTGAGATCGGCCTGGTCGGCGGCAAACACGACTTCGGCGGGATACAGCCCGGATATCCGCGACCGCAGGCGGTCGCACCAGCCGGCAAAATCGGTCCCGTCAGGCGCAGAGAAACCCGCGACCGCACGGGGCTGTTCGGCCGAAGTCGCGGGGTCGAGGATGAGCGGTACGATGCGAAGAATTGCATCGTCCTCGACGACAATACGGACCATCCGCCGCCTCCCCCGACACAAGCTCGTCCGACCGTGGCCGGTAGCCCGCCGGCCGCCTTGAGGCGCGCCATGCCCCGGCGGTGCAGTCTTACTTCATTCGACGGCGTGGATCGAGACGTTCAGTGCGCCCCGCGTCGGCGGGATTCGGCGATCAGCTTGGCCAGCTGGGAAGTGACGCGGTCGGGATCGTACGGCTTGGCGATGATCTCGATGCCGCGAATCTGCGCGACGTCGGCGGCACCGCTGAAACCCGTCGTGAGCAGGACGGGCACGTCCGGAAACTCCTTCCGGAGCGTGCGGGCGAGCTGGAAGCCGTTCATGCCGCCGGGCATCACGATGTCGGAAAACACCGCATCGATACGGCTTCCGCGCTTCAGCATATTGAGCGCGGCCGCAGCCGAGTGAGCGACTTTGACCGTGTATCCCGCGTGTTCGAGCAGCGCCGAGGTGAGCTCGGCGAGAGAAAGGTCGTCTTCGATGAGCAGAACGGTTCCGCTGTCTTGTGCTGAAGCCATAGCGTTGTCCTCTGGTGAGTGTCGTTTGGGTTTTTCGGTCGCGGCCGGAAAGCGGAGCGAGACGTTCGTCCCTTTTCCGACCTCGCTATCGATATCGATGGAGCCTCCGGATTCCCGGGCGAAGCCATAAGCCTGACTGAGACCGAGCCCGCTTCCCTTGCCGACCTCCTTCGTGGTGAAGAACGGCTCGAAGACGCGTTTCTTGATGTCGCCGGCGATCCCCGTACCGGTGTCGGAAATCGTCACGACCACGGACTTGGATGCCTGGCCGGTCTTGTCGTCGCGGCGCTCGTCGTTCTTGGCCGAGATGAGGAGCGTGCCGCCGCGCGGCATGGCATCGCGCGCGTTCAGGCTCACGTTCAGGATCGCGAGCTCCAGTTCCGTCGGATCGACCTCGATCGGCCAGAGGTCGTCGGGAATCTCCTGCTTGATCTTCACATTGCCGGTCAGCAGGCGCGACAACAGGTTGTAGGTGTCCTTGAGCCGCTTGGAGAGATCGATCACTTCGGGCTTGAGCGGTTGCCGGCGCGAGAAGGTAAGCAATTGCCGGGTCAGGCCATGCCCGCGCTGGGTGGCCTGGCGCATCGTGTCGAGAAGATGCTTGAGCTTCTCGTCCTTGCCGACCATACGCTCGACCAGCGAAAGACCGGACAGGATCGCGGCAAGGAGATTGTTGAAATCGTGCGCGACACCGCCGGTGAGCTGGCCGATCGCCTCGAGCTTCTGCGACTGGAACAGCTGCTCGCGCGCGTCGTCGAGCGCCTTCTGGGCCATCCGCCGTTCGGTCACGTCGCGCAGCACCGCCGCATAACCAAAGAGCGTGCCGTTGTCGTCGCGGATGGCCTCGACCATCGCGCAGGCCCAGAAGCGGCGTCCATCCTTCCGCACGCGCCACCCCTCGACCTCGTGCTTGCCCGCGCTCCGCGCCACGGCGAGCGCACGCTGCGGTTCGTCCTCCGCACGGTCCTCGTCCAGATAGAAGCGGCTGAAATCGTCACCGACGATCTCCTCGGCGGTATACCCGGTCACGCGCTGCGCACCGGCGTTCCAATTGCTGACCCTGCCGTCCGGATCGAGCATGAAGATCGCGCAGTCGGCGACGGCTTCGATCAGGAGGCGAAAGCGACGCTCGCTTTCCAGCAGCGCCTCCTGCGCCTTGCGCCGCTGGGTGATGTCGCGCGAGATCTTCGCGAAGCCGATGACGTTGCCGTTGTCGTCATAGATGGCATCGATGACCGCCAATGCCCAGAAGCGGCTGCCATCCTTGCGGACGCGCCAGCCTTCGTCTTCGCTGCGGCCCAGCCGCCGCGCGGTGTCGAGGGCGCGCGCCGGCTTTCCCTGGCGGCGATCTTCCTCGGGGAAGAAGATGTCGTAGTTCCGCCCCATCACCTCGTCGGCCGTGTAGCCTTTGATGCGCGCGGCGCCGGGATTCCAGCTGCTGACGTGGCCGTCGGGATCGAGCGTGAAGATCGCATAGTCCGTGACGGCATCGATGAGCATGCGAAACCGGCGCTCGTCCAAGGACGGCGCAGCACTGGCCGGTTCGAGCGAACTCATGGCAGCTTCCACACGGTCTAACCGACCATAGGTCGCCGCCCATAGGGCGTAACTAAATTGTGGTAAATATGCGCACGTAGGACAGGGACTTAGCCGATATTTTCGAGACAAAAACGGGTTCTTACGAAGTGCGGTGGCGGCGATGAACGATGGCGCAAAGCCACGTCTCGACGCGGGCGAAGGTCTTGCTGTATTTAGGGATCAGCAAAATATGAACGTGTTCACATTCGCCCTGCCATTCATGGTTCCGGGCGGGTATGGGGGGAACGAGCGGTGATCGACACTCAGAACAAGCAGGCGGACATCCGGCTGGCGGCGGATATCGGAGGCACCTTCACCGACGTCGCGGTCTTCCACGGCAAGAGCGGGCGCCTCGAGTTCGGCAAAGCCTTGTCCACGCCCGCCCGCCTCGTCGACGGGATCAATGCCGGTGTCGCGAAAACGGGGACCAGGTACGGCTCAGCCGGCCTGTTCCTCCACGGCTCGACCATCGCCATCAACACGATCCTCGAGCGCACCGGGGCGAAGACGGCTCTGTTCATCACCGACGGCTTTCGTGACATCTACGAGATCGGGCGCATCAACCGCCCGGACGCCTACAACCTGTTCTTCCGTAAGCACGAGCCGCTGATCGAGCGCGCCCGCCGCTTCGAGGTCAAAGAGCGCATCCTGGCCGACGCCGAGATCGAAACGCCGCTCGACGAGCAGGAGATCGTCAATCTCGGCGATCAGGTCGCGCGGCTGGGCGTCGAGGCCGTGGCTATCCTGTTCCTCAATTGCTACCGCAATCCCGTCCATGAGGCCCGGGCGAAACAGATCCTTGAGAGCCGCCATCCCTCGATGTTCGTGTCCGCCTCGCATGAGCTCTCGCAGGAATACCGTGAATTCGAGCGCTGCTCGACCGTGGCGGCGAACGCCTATGTCGGGCCGAAGGTACGGCGCTACTTGCAGGAGATCGACAGCCACATCCGCAGCGAGGGGTTTCAGGGCTCGTTCCTGATCGTGCAATCGACCGGTGGCCTGTATGACGCCAAACAGGCGCAATCGTATTGCATCCGGATGCTGGAATCCGGCCCGGCGGCGGGCGTGATCGGCACCCAGATGCTGTGCCGCACGCTCGGCCTCGAGAACGCCATCGCGTTCGACATGGGCGGGACCACGGCGAAAGCCGGCGTCGTCTACAAGGGCGAGCCGCTGACCACCGGTGCAGCCCTCCTCGGCGGCTACGACCAGGCGCTGCCCGTGCAGATCGCCATGATGGACATCTTCGAAGTCGGCACCGGCGGCGGCTCGATCGCGCGGGTCGAAGACGACGTCGTGCGGGTCGGGCCGCAAAGCGCGGGCGCAGAGCCCGGTCCCGCCTGTTACGCGCGCGGCGGCACTGAACCGACGGTGACCGACGCGAATCTGGTCCTGGGCCGCCTGGGCGCCGACCGTTTCCTCGGCGGCGAGATGCCGCTCGACGTCGCCGCAGCCGAGCGTGCGCTGAAGTCGCGCATCGCCGATCCGCTCGGCCTCAGCCTGACCGAAGCTGCCGACGGTATCCTGCGCATCGCTGTCACCGCCATGTCGTACGCCGTGAAAGGCGTGACGACGGAACGAGGACTCGACGCCGGCGATTTCGCGCTTGTCGCCTACGGCGGCGCCGGTCCGCTGCATGCGACGGCCGTCGCGCGCGAAATCGGTATCCGGAAGGTGATCATCCCCAACGCGCCGGGCGTCTTTTCGGCCTTCGGCATGCTGTTTTCCGATCTGCGGTACGATTTCGTGCGGACCCAGCTCATGGCGCTCGAAGACGCGTCGTTCGACGACATCGAAACGATCTATCGTGACCTCGAAGGACAGGGTCGCCAGGAGATCGCGAATACCGCCGTTCAGCCGCGGCAGGTGACGGTCAGGCGGGCCGCCGACATGCGCTATGTCGGCCAGGAGCACGCCGTCACGGTCGATCTGCCGATGCCGGTGTTCAAGAAGCGTGACCGCAAGGCCATCAAGAAGCACTTCGACGCCATGCACGAGCTGCGCTACGGCACCTGCGCCCCCGACGAACGCGCCGAGATCGTGAGTCTCCGCACCACGATCACCGGGACGATGCGCAAGCCACCGCCGGAGAAGATCCGCCGCGGCCAGAAGGCGCCGCCAAAGGCGGCATTCACCGGCAAGCGGCCGGTCTATTTCGGATCCAAGGGCAAGTTCGTCAGCACGCCCACTTTCTCGCGGGGCGCCTTGCTCGCCGGCAACCGGATCAGCGGGCCGGCCTTGGTCGAAGAGCACGCGTCGACGACTGTCCTCGTCCCGGGCGATATGCTCGAAGTCGACGCCTACGGCAATCTTGTGATCACAGTCGCGAAGGCACGGTGAAGGCCATGACCATGACAAAGAAGAGGGCCGCGTCAAAAAGCCGCCGGCGCAAGGCGGACCCGATCGTCACCGAGATCGTCCGCAACGGCGTGATCGCCGTCACCGAAGAGATGAAGACCAATCTCATGCGGACCGCCTACAACATCATCATCTACGAAGCACTCGACTTCACGGTCGGGCTCTTCACGGCTGAAGGCGAGACCGTATCGATCGGCATCGGATTGCCGATGTTCATCCGCGGCATGGCCGAGACGGTAAAGGCCAAGATCCGCCACTTCGGCAAGGCGAACATCCGCCCGGGCGACATCTACATCACCAACGACGCCTATACGACCGGGAGCCATCTCAATCACGTCACCCTGACCATGCCGATCTTCCACAAGGGTGTTCTGGTCGGGTTCTCCTGCTGCATGGCGCACTGGCTGGATGTCGGCGGCGTCCTCGGCGGCATGAGCACCGATATCTTTTCGGAAGGTCTGCAGATCCCGTATCTCAAATATCACTCGGAGGGCGTGCCGAACCGCGACCTCGAGGACATCATCAAGATGAACGTGCGGCTGCCGAGCCGCGCCATGGGCGACCTGCGCGCCCAGGTCACGGCCGTGAAGACCGGCGAACGGCGGTTCCTGCAGCTGATCGAGCGCTATGGCCGCGACGCCGTCTTGACGTCCATCGCCGCGATCATGGACCGGTCGGAAGCGGCGGCCCGGGCGCGTACCCGCACGATCCCGAACGGCGTCTACGAAGCCGAGTCCTACATGGACGACGATGGTATCGACGTCGGCAAACCGGTGCCGATCCGGGTCAAGGTCACGGTGGCGGACGATGAGGTCACCATCGACCTTTCCGATGTCTCGCGCCAGGTGCGCGGCTTCTACAACTCCGGCATCACGACCGGCCATGCCTGCGCCCAGGTCGCCTACAAATGCCTCACCTCGCCGACGGATTATCCGATCAACGACGGATCTTTCCGAAGCCTGAAGACCATCGTACCGCCGGGGCGCGTGATCAGCGCGACCCGCCCCGCGCCGATGCGGTGGTGGATGACGTTCCCCATGACCGTGGTGGACACGGTCTTCAAAGCCCTGGCGCCGGCCATCCCCGACCGCGTCATCGCCGGCCATCACGCCGACCTGCTGATCGCCGCCGTCCACGGCATCAATCCCAAGACGCGCGAGTTCTTTCTCGGCAATTTCGGGCCGCTCGGCGGCGGCTGGGGCGCGAAGCGCGGCGAGGACGGCGTCTCCGCCACCGTCTGCATCAACGACGGCGACACGCATAACGGTCCCAACGAGCAGTCGGAAGCCAAGTTTCCCCTCGTGGTCGAACGCTACGCTCTGGTTACCGATTCCGGCGGCGCCGGCCGCCGCCGCGGCGGCCTCGGCGTCGAGCGCGTGGTCCGGGCCCGGACCAATATGGTCTTCAACACCCAGGTGGACCGCGCCCATTGCAAGCCGTGGGGTCTCGACGGCGGCCTCGAGGCCACCGGCAATCAGGTGGCGTTGCGCCAGGACGGCAAGTGGAAGACCGACTATCCGAACGCGAAGGTGCTGGTCGCCACGCTCAAAGCCGGCGACGCCTTCCGTATGCGCTCCGGCGGCGGCGGCGGGCACGGCTCGCCGTTGGACCGTCCGGCCGACGAGGTCGGCCATGATGTGCGGCAGGGCTACGTGTCGATCGCGGCCGCGGCCGAGCTCTATGGCGTGGTGATCGACGAAAGCACGCTCGAGGTCGACCGCGCGGCGACCGACCGCCTGCGGGCCGCACGGCGCAGCGCACCGGTACAGGCCGAGCGCGCCTGAACCGTCACGCGTCGGAACGCCCCGGCTTTCAGGACGCGTCTTAAAACGAAGGTGTCGAGCGCGGCCGAGACCTGAGCTTGATGCTGAGCGACAAGCCGCCTGCGCCGCAGCACGGGCACTGCATGGCGACGAGGATCTGCTGCTTCTCTTCCTCGCTGAGATCCGCACTGTCGATCAGCGCCGCGATCTCTTTCCGGATCAGGTCGTGGACCGCCGCCGCGTCGTTCGCCGGCGATACAGCTGTCGATGGCCCATCTTTCGATCGGTCGTCCGCGCTCGACATTGGTTCCTCATGGCAGCGGCTCCGGGACAGCCTACGACCGCCTCGGCTGGGCCTCATCTTAGAGCGACTCTTGTGACAAGCACATAGGGAGGGAACTCCCTCGGATTTCCGGGATTGAATACCCGCGACGGCTGTCAGCGCTGGCGACGCGGCACGGGTACCATGCAACCGTGACCCGCGGACGCCCCGGGTGGGGCCACGATCGGCCACCCGGTTGCGCGCACCGGAATTCACGAACCAACGCAGCTCCTCCCCTCTGCGTTGCACCTTGAGGCGGGTCACACCGACCCGCCTCTTTTCCTTCTCGCGATCAGCCGCCCGGCGCCGCAGTCGATTGCGGCTCGGACTGGCCCGCGGGCTGCTGCGCCAGCGAGGCGCTTCCCCACCAGTCGTTGCTCGTCTTTGGCGATCCGTCCGGCCATGTCGACGATGGCGGCTGGGCGGCGGCGTGTTCGTGATAGGCGTCGGGGGACCCGACCACCCACACCACCAGAGCGAACGTGACCGCGATCAGCGAGAGCAGACCGATGACGAGCTTCCGGAACATCGCAGCCCGTTCCGGCAACAGTTCGCGTTCGACAATCGGATCGTTGTCCATGCCGTCCTCCTGTCCTCTACCTCTCCGGTAAGAGAACGGATGACGCGCCGGACAGTTCGGCCTTAGCGGGCGGACGCTTTAGCCGTACGACTCTTGCTCTGCCCGTTCGAGGCGGTGGACGGCATGACCGTTGACGGCCTTCAGCGGCGGCGTTTCCTGAGCGATCTGCTGGCGATAGACCTTGAGGTAGTCTTTTGCCATCCGGCTGGCGCTAAATCTTTCCTCGAAGCGTCGGCGGACTTTCTCGCGCGAGAGCCGCGGTAGCTTATCGACGGCCGCTACGGCCCCGGCTTCGTCCTTGACCACGTAGCCCGTGACCCCGTCATCGACGATCTCCGGGACCGAGCCGGCGTTATAAGCCACCACCGGCGTGCCGCAGGCCATGGCCTCGATCATCACGAGCCCGAACGGCTCCGGCCAGGCGATCGGCATCAACAGGCCGATGGCGCCGCTGAGGAACTCGGACTTTTGGTGGTCCCCGATCTCGCCGATGTACTCGACGTGCGACTGTTGGAAGAGCGGCCGGATCTGCGTCTCGTAATACTCGCGATCGACATTGTCGACCTTCGCCGCGACCTTGAGCGGCAAACCGCACCGGGCGGCGATCTGAACGGCCCGATCGACGCCCTTCTCGGGTGCGATGCGTCCGAGAAAGGCGAGATACCGCGGCGTCGCCGGCGCGGGCATGAGCAGACGCTCCGGCAGCCCATGATGCACCGTGGCGACCCAGCCCGCTTGCGGCAACGGACGGCGCTGCGCGTCCGAGATCGAGATGACCGGCACGGACGAGAACGTCGTGAAGACCGGCTGATGCTCCGGCAGGTCCAGACGCCCATGCAGCGTGGTGATGAACGGAACCGATTGCCGGCTGAAGAGCGAAAACGGGTAGTAGTCCAGATGGAAGTGCAGAAGGTCGAAATCGCGGGCCCGCTGCCGCACGCGCTCCATCATGAGCATGTGCAGCGCGACGGGGTCGCGCACGCGCCCATCGAGACGCAACGACTGCGGCCACATCGCTTCGAGCTTCGCCGACGTCACCGAATCGCCGCTGGCGAAGAGCGTCACCTCATGGCCGAGCGCCACGAGCTCTTCGGTGAGCCACGAGACGACTCTCTCCGTGCCGCCGTAGAGTTTCGGCGGGATGGCTTCGGTCAACGGCGCGATTTGAGCGATACGCATCAGTGAAATAACTCCATGGGGCCGGGCACTCTCCATCCGCGATGTCGCGAAAGGAAGTGATCAGTTTGGTTCGCATCTCGGGACACCTCTCTCACATTATTGTCACGTTCAATGTGAGACATACGGGGCAACCCTCGACGACGGTCGGCGTTTGCCATGTCGGCTGCCGTGGCGAGACCTGCGTCGTAACCAGATCTTTCACGACTGTCGCGCCACGAAAAAATCACCGATCGTCTTCACACAACGAGATCGTTTACATCCTATTCCAGGTGTGGCCCGGAGCCTTGATGGACCCACTGCGTCACTATGCCAGCCGTCCGCTCGCTTTCGTCGCACGCTACGTGCGGCGACGTCCCGTTGCGCATGCCGTTATTTTGAGCGCCGTGCTCTCGGCGGTGAGCTGCTCCGTGGCAACGCAATATGGCCTGAAACATCTCGTCGATGCCCTGTCGCGCGGTGGCAACATATGGATCGCGTTCGTCCTGCTGGTCTCGCTTATCGCCGCAGATAACCTCTTATGGCGGATCGCCGGCTGGACCGGCAGCTATGCCTTCGTCGGCGTCACCGGCGACCTGCGCAGCGACCTGTTCCGGTACCTGACCGGCCACGCGCCGCGCTTCTTCCACGACCGTCTCCCCGGGATGCTGACCAGCCGGATTACCGCGACGTCCAACGCGGTGTTCATGATGGAGAACATGTTCACCTGGAACGTGCTGCCGCCGTGTGTCGCGACGGCGGGCGCGATCGCGTTCCTGAGCATCGTCAGCCTGCCGATGACCGGCGTCCTGCTCGTCATCGCCGCCGTCCTGGTGTTCGTGCTCTTCCGGCTGGCCAGCGCCGGCCGGCCGCTGCACCTCGAATTCGCCGACAAGGCGGCCGTCGTCGACGGCGAGATGGTGGACGTCGTCAGCAATCTTTCCATCGTGCGCGCCTTTTGCGGCATTCGGCGCGAGCACCACCGGTTCGACGGCATCGTCGCCGAAGAGATGGTGGCGCGGCGGCGGAGCCTGCAGTACCTCGAAAAGCTCCGCCTCTTCCACGCGGTCGTCGTCATCCTGCTGACAATCGGGATCCTCGCTTGGGCGCTCTGGCTGTGGCAGGCCGGTCGAGCGACCACGGGCGACGTCGTGCTTGTTTCCACGCTCGGGTTTACGATTCTGCACGCCACACGCGACCTCGCCGTGGCGCTGGTGGACATCACGCAGCATATGGCCCGCCTCACCGAAGCGATCGCGACGCTCTTGGTCCCGCACGAGTTGCACGATGCGCCCGATGCGCTGCCGCTGCGGACGGTGAATGGGATCGTTCGCTTCGAGAGCGTCAGCTTCAGGTACCCAACCGGCCGCGAGGTGTTCGAAAATTTCGACCTTCATATCGGCGCCGGCCAGCGTGTCGGCCTGGTCGGGCCGTCCGGTGGCGGCAAGTCGACGTTATTCGCGCTGCTCCAGCGCTTTTACGATGTCTGTGACGGCCGCATCCTGATCGACGGACAGGACATCTCGCAGGCGACACAGGAGAGCCTTGCCGACGCGATTGCCGTCGTGCCGCAGGATATCTCCCTGCTTCATCGCTCGATCGTCGAGAACGTCCGCTACGGCCGGCCCGATGCCACGGACGACGAAGTCATGGCGGCGATCGAGATGGCGCAATGCCGCGACTTCATCGATACCCTGCCCGATGGGCTGGCGACGATCGTCGGGGATCGCGGGGTCAAACTGTCGGGCGGACAGCGCCAGCGCATCGCGATCGCCCGTGCCCTGCTCAAGGATTCGCCGATCTTGCTGCTCGACGAGGCGACGTCGGCGCTCGACAGCGAATCCGAGGAAGCGATCCGCCGCGCGCTCGACCACCTGATGCGAGGACGGACGGTGATCGCGATCGCCCATCGCCTCTCCACGTTGCGCCACTTCGACCGTATTTTGGTGATGCGCGAGGGCCAGATCCTGCAGGACGGCGTGCCCGACAACCTGATGCGGGAGGAAGGGCCATACCGCCAGCTGGTCGAGCGCGAAGTGTCGCGGCTCGCCAAACAGGCCGCCTAGGAACCCCTGCTCCGTCTACGGGTTATGCATGCCTGACCGGCGCGGGCCGCGGCGCGGCCGGCCTTGGCGCCGAATCCCTGGCCCCATATAATAAGCATTGCTTATTATATATAAATTTACCTATTTCACCGACCCTGGCGCGCCATGTCCCGCAACCCAGAACAGATGCTCGGCTTCGTCATCCACGATGTGGCGCGCCTGCTGCGCCGCCGGTTCGAGCAATACGCCCGCGCCGCCGAGCTGGACCTGACCCGCACGCAATGCGCAGTCCTGGCTCACCTGGCGCGCCAGCAGGGCATCAATCAGGCGACGCTCGCCCAAATCCTCGACGTCGAGCCGATCACTCTCGTGCGCCTGCTCGACCGGCTGCAAGGCGCCGGCTTGATCGAGCGCAAGCCGGACCCGAAAGATCGTCGCGCCTATGTGCTGGCGGTCACGGCCAAGGCGCGTCCCGTCCTCGCGCGCATCTACGAGCTGGCCGACGAGATTTACCAAGAGGCACAGACAGGCTTCTCGAGCGCTGAAAGCGACGAGCTCCTCGGGCGCCTTCATCGCATCAAGTCCAATCTGCTACGGCGTACCGCCGAGGACACGGTCGCGGTCCCGGCCGCCAGCGGCCGCAAGCGGCGCGCGTGAGCACGGCCATGCGCCGCCTTTTCGCCGCACTGCTGCTCGTCCCGCTCCTGACCGGATGCACGGTGGGTCCGGACTTCAAGCGGCCGCCGCCGCCGAGCGACAGCCGATACATACCCGCCGCGGAGCCGTCGACGCCGGGCGACCCGGGCCGCGGCGCCACCGCCCAGACATTTGTCGCCGGCGAGCGGATGCGAGCGGACTGGTGGGCCCTGTTCGAATCGCCCGAGCTCAACGACATTATCCGCACGGCGGTGGCACGGAATCGCACGATCGAGGCGGCGCAGGCCAGACTGGCAGCCGCGCATGAGGCGGTGGCCGTCGTGTCCGGCGGCCTCTATCCCCAGGTCGATTTCGGCGCCTCCGTGACGCGGCAGAAGGTCAGCACGGCGAGCCTCGGTCTCGAGCCGGGCAAGTTCGCGTTGCCGCCGAATTTCAACGTCTATTCGGTTGGCCCGACGGCCCGCTTCGACCTCGATATCTTCGGCGCCACGCGCCGGCTGATCGAGGAGCAGACCGCACGCGCGGAATTGCAGGCGCATCAACTCAATGCGGCCTACCTCGCGCTCGGCGGCAATACGGCCTCGCAGTCGATCCTGATCGCGTCCTGGCGCGCCCAGCTTCAGGCGATCGACGACATCACCGCCATCGACCGCGAGAACCTCGATCTCGTCCGCAAGTCGCGGGACGCCGGCGTCGCCCCCGATGCCGACGTCGTCCAGGCCGAAAGCCAGCTGGCGGCCGACGAGACCTTGCGCCCGCCCATCGAACAGCAGCTCAGTCAGGCGCGGCACGCCCTCGCCGTGCTGGTCGGCTATGCACCTGGCGAGTGGACGGTGCCCGAATTCGATCTCGCGAGCCTCGTGCTGCCGCGCGAGATCCCGGTCAGCCTGCCCTCCTCGCTCATCCACCAGCGGCCGGACATTCTTGCCGCGGAATCGGGAGTCCATGCGGCGAGTGCCGCGATCGGCGTCGCGACCGCCAGGCTTTACCCCGATTTCACCCTGAGTGCCTCGGCCAGCCTCGCGGCGCTGCAGCCCTCGAGCCTGTTCGACAAATCAAGCCTCATCTGGAGCATCGCCGCCGGCGCAACCGCGCCGATCTTCCATGGCGGCAGCCTGGAAGCGCAGCGCAAAGCCGCGATCGCGGATTTCCGCGCCGCGATGGCTGACTACGAGCAGACCGTGCTGACGTCCTTCGCCCAGGTCGCCGACCTGCTGCAGGCCCTCGTTCACGACGCCGATCTCCTGCGGGCCCAGCAGCGGGCACTCGACTCGGCATCGAACTCTGTGAGGCTCCAGCGCCTGAGCTATACCGGCGGCGGCTCGGGCGTCCTCTCGGTGCTCGATGCCCAGCGGCAGTACCAGCAGGCGCGGCTCGGCTATGTCCGCGCCGAAGCCCAGCGTTATCTCGACACGGTCCAATTCTTCGTCGCCATGGGCGGCGGCTGGTGGAACGCACCCGCCGCCCAGGAAAGCGACGCCACCCCAGTTCTCGCACGATGACATCCATGCTGAAAAAGAACCTCGAAGCCCAAGATCCCGCGGCGGCACGCTCCGACGTCACCGCGCTCCGTCCCAAGGTTGCGGACGCCCCGCACCACGCACCGGGCGCCGCGACGCGCCACCGCCCGCGCCGCTCGCGACGCCAGCTCATCCGCTGGACCTTGATCGGCGCCGGCCCGATCCTGGTGCTCCTGGTCGCGGGCTGGTTCTACGTCACCAGCGGCCGCTACGTGTCGACCGACGACGCGTTCGTGAAAACCGACCTCGTGAACGTCAGCGCCCAGGTCTCGGGCCAAGTCGTCGCGGTCAATGTGACGAACAACCAGCCGGTTGCGGCCGGCGACCCGCTATTCGAGATCGATCCCGCGTCGTACCAGATCGCCCTGAACCAGGCCGACGCGGATTTGACGAATGTCGCCGCGCAAATCGCCGCCTTGCGTGCGAGCTACCTGGAGAAGAGCGCGAACCTCCGCAATGTCGAGGACATGATCCAGTTCCAGCAGCGCGAGTTCAACCGCCAGACCAATCTCAGGAGCTCGGGCGTCGCGTCCGAACAGAAGGTCGACGAGGCCCGCCGCGCCCTCGACAACGCGCTGCGGCAGGCGGACGTGGTACGGCAGCAGATGGCCGCCATCCAGGCGCAGCTCGGCGGCGATGTGACCAAGCCGACCGAAGAGATGGCGCTCTATCGCGCGGCCCTCGCCCGCCGCAATGACGCGGCCCTGGCGCTCGCCCGCACGAAGGTCGTCGCGCCGGCCGCCGGCGTCGTCGCCAATGTCACGCTGCGCCCCGGAAACTTCGTCACCGCCGGCACAGCGGTCTTCAGCCTCGCCGAGATCGACCACACCTGGGTCGATGCCTTCTTCAAGGAAACCGACCTCACCCATGTGGTCGCGGGTCAACGCGCGACCGTCACCGTCGACGCCTATCCGGGAATCACCTGGACCGCCAAGGTCGAAAGCCTGAGCCCGGCGAGCGGCAATGAGTTCTCGCTGCTGCCGGCGCAGAACTCGTCGGGGAACTGGGTGAAGGTGGTCCAGCGCATCCCGGTGCGCCTCGCCATCGACCCGCAGCCGAATGCGCCGCAGCTGCGCGCCGGCATGAGCGTCATGGCCGAGATCGACACCGGCCCGCATCATCCGCGCTGGCTGGTTGCGCTCGAGAACTTCTTCTAGGACGCCTTGCGCCCGTGGAACCCGCGCAACCCGACGCACCGGAAGAGCCGCTCAATCTCGCGCTGATCACCTTCGGCACGATGCTGGCGACCTTCATGCAGGCGCTGGACTCCACCATCGCCAACGTGGCGCTGCCGCATATGCAGGGCAGCTTCGCAGCCAGCCAGGATCAGATTACCTGGGTCCTGACCTCCTACATCGTCGCCGCGGCGATCATGACCCCGCCGACGGGCTGGCTCAGCAACCGCTTCGGCCGCAAACGGCTGTTCCTGGTGTCGGTCGCCGGCTTCACGGTCGCCTCGATCCTGTGCGGCATTGCCGGATCGCTGACGCAGATGGTCATCTACCGCGTGCTGCAAGGGCTGTTCGGCGCGGCGCTCGTGCCGCTGTCGCAATCGACCTTGCTGGACAGCTACCCGCGCGAGCGGCATGGATCGGCGATGGCGATCTGGGGTCTCGGCGCCGTCGTCGGCCCCGTCCTCGGACCCACGCTCGGCGGTTGGTTGACCGACCATTACAGCTGGCGCTGGGTGTTCTACATCAACCTGCCGTTCGGGATCCTCGCCTTTCTCGTGATCTCGAGTGCGGTGCCGGAAACCAAGGTCAATCGCGCGCTGCGTTTCGATGTGTTCGGCTTCGCCATGCTCAGCCTCGCCGTGGCGTCGCTGCAGATGCTGCTCGACCGCGGCGAGCTCAAAGACTGGTTCGGCTCGACCGAGATCATGGTCGAGGCGGTTCTGGCCGGCCTCTTCTTCTACGTCTTCCTGGTCCACACCTTCACGACCGATCAGCCGTTCATCAATCCCAAGATGCTGAAGGACCGCAACTTCGCGGTAAGTCTGCTGTTCATGGCCGTGGTCGGGGTCGTGCTCTTCGCCACGATGGCGCTGATGCCGCCCTTCCTGCAGACGCTGCTGGACTATCCGGTCTTCTCCGTCGGCCTGCTGCTGGCGCCGCGCGGGTTGGGCACGATGTTCGCCATGCTGTTCGTCGGCCGCCTGCTGAGCCGGATCGACGCGCGCTATCCGCTCGTCTTCGGCCTGCTGCTGTCGGTCTATTCGCTCTGGTGGATGGAGGGCTTTTCGCTCGACGTCCCAACCTATGACATCATCGTCACCGGAGTGATGCAGGGCTTCGGCATCGGCTTTGTCTGGGTATCGCTGACAACCGTCGCATTTTCGACGTTGCCGCAGGCGATGCGCAACGAAGCCGCCGGTTTGTTCAATCTGATGCGGAACATCGGCGCCAGCATCGGCATCTCGGCGGTGACCGCACTTCTCGAGGAGACCACCCAGATCGTCCACGCCTCGCTGGCGCAGCACGTCACGCCGTTCAACCCGGCGTTCCAAGCGCCGATGGTCCAGCAGTTCTGGAATCTGCAGACCGCCAAAGGGCTCGCCGCCCTCAATGCCGAAGTGACGCGGCAGGCGGCAATGATCGCCTATCTCGACGACTTCAAGGCGATCATGGTGATGACCTTCATCCTGGTGCCGCTGGTGCTCCTGATCTCGCCGACGAAGCAAAGCCGGGGCAAGCCGGCGCCGGTCATCGCCGATTAGGCGTCAAGCCAGGCATTGCCGTCGCGATACAGCTGCTCGAGCTCCGGGCTGCGCGGCGTCGGCCGGTCTGGCGCCACTTTCATTCCGCGCTTCGTCTGCACATAGGCGATATGGCGATAGCCCTCCGGGAAACGCTCCAACACCGTGTCGTCGAGCACGATGGTTGCCCCCGGGCGCACCGGATCGAGGCGGTCCTTCTCATAGACAACGCCGCGGCGGAGGATGCACCAGCGTTCACCCTCGTCCTTGACGAAGCGGTCATAGAATCGGCCGTAGCAGGTCACGTCGATCTCGACGCCGTCCAACTCGTCGCGGATCAGCAGGATGATCCGCGTTTCCGCCAAAGCCTTCCAGCCCGTGACGCGAATGACCGAGCCGCCGATGAAGTGGGCGCTGCGGGATCCTTTGCTCGCGGACGCCTTGGCACCGGCGATGAAGTCGTCCGCCGTGCCGGAGAACCACGTCGCGGTCATCGTGCCGTCACGATGAAAGGTCGTCCGCAGATTGTCCCAATCGCCGGTATCGCGCCAGATCGCCCAGTTCTGGATCACCTCGGCAATCGCCAGCTTGTCGTCACGCTCGCTCATCGGTCTCTCCTCATTCCGCCGTGACGCCGGCCTGGGCGATCAGGCTCGTCCACTTCGCGATCTCCGCCTTCACGAACGCCTCGGTCTCGGGAATCGACATGTCGAGCACGCGGCCGCCGCTTTTCTCAAACGTCGTCCGCACCTCGGGCATCTTCATGATCGCCGCCACTTCGCCGCGGAGACGATTGATCACCGGCTCGGGAGCCCGTGACGGCGCAAACAGACCGAACCATGTCTCCATTTCGAACTTGGCGACACCCGTCTCGTTGATCGTCGGCACGTTGGGCAGCAAAGGATTGCGCTGTGCGCTCGATATCGCAATCGGCTTCACGCTGCCGGCTTCGATATACGGCCGCGCGGTGGTCGTGTTGTCGTAAAACAGATCGATGCGGCCCGACATCAGCTCCGAATAGACCGCCTGCGCGCCTTTGAACGGGACCTCGAGCATGGTGACGTCGGTGAGCTTGCGGAGAATCGCGCCGCCGACCTGCTGACCGCTGCCGGCACCGCCGGTGGCAAGGTTCAGCTCGTTGGGATGTGCGCGCGCATAGTCGACGACCTCGCGCAACGTCGATTGCGGCAACGTCGGCCGCGCGATCAGCGTGTAGGAATAGCTGATCACAAGCGCGATGGGCGTGAAGTCGGACGGCTTGTAGGTGATGTTCTTGTAGAGGCCGGCGTTGAGCGCGATGTTGCTCAAGCCGCCGACCAGCAGCGTGTACCCGTTCGGAGGGGCGGCCGCCGCGGTCTGCGTACCGACGAGCGTGCCCGCCCCCGCCCGGTTCTCGACCACGAAGCTCTGGCCCATCCGCTCCGTCAGCTTGTCCGACAGCACCCGGCCCACGAAGTCGAAGCCGCCGCCCGGAGCCGACGGAGCAATCACGCGTACCGGATGGTCTGGATAGGTTTGCGCCCCGGCCGTTGTCGCGGCCAGCGCGGCGCCGAATGCCAACGCGGCGAACCTGTACATCGTCTCCTCCCCCTGCGTGTCGTCTGCTCGTTATAGCATCGGCCGGAAAAATTGCGGAATTGTCATGTGACCGCCGCGATGCTGCCACGGAGGCGCCGGCGAGTGCCCCCGCGGTATCAGGAACTTTCGTCCGGTACTCCCGTTGTGAAACACGATGCGGCCCTGCCGCGTTACGTCAAAGGAGAAGGGCGTGAACTGGGACCAGATCGCTGGCAACTGGAAGCAGTTGAAAGGCCGCGCCAAGGAGCATTGGGCGCGGCTCACCGATGACGATCTCACCTATATCGACGGCAAACGCGACGAGTTGATCGGACGCGTACAGCAGCGCTACGGGCTGGCGAAGCAAGATGCCGAACGGCAAGTCAAGGATTGGGAGGGCACCTGCTGATCGGCAAAGTCGCGCGCGAGGAGACAAGCCAGGGAGAAGCCAACCAAGGAGAAATCATGTCGCTCGGAACCATCCTGCTCGTGATTCTGATCCTCCTGCTCATCGGCGCGTTGCCGACATGGCCGTACAGCAGCGCCTGGGGTTATTACCCCACAGGCGGTGTCGGCACGGTCCTGGTGATCGTGTTGATCCTCGTCCTGCTTGGGCGGATATGAGGAAAGCGGCGTGGCGGACATCGCCACGCCGCAATTCCCGTTCGGCGACTAGCGGCGGCCGGACGCGCGCCGCGGGGCCTCGTGCTCCTCGCGTTGCGCCGCGTCGAAACGCCGCGCCGCGTCCTCCCAACTGATCAGATGGTCCAGAAACGCCGCCACAAATTCCGGACGGCGGTTTTGATGGTCGAGGTAATAGGCGTGCTCCCAGACGTCGATCGTGAGCAACGCCGTCCCGCCCGTGATCAACGGGTTCTCGGCGTTCGCGGTCGAGGTCACCGCGAGCTTTCCCTTGTCGAGCACGAGCCAGGCCCAGCCGCTGCCGAACTGCTTCACCGCTTTTTCGTGGAGCTTCTTGCGCAACTCATCGCAGCTGCCGAAATCACGCTCGATCGCGCTCTTGAGCTCGCCTTGCGGTTCGCCGCCGCCGGTCCCAGGCTTCATCGAGCGCCAGAACAGATCGTGGTTCCAGACCTGGGCTGCATTATTGAAGAGAGTCGCGCGCTCCGGATCCGAGCGTTCCTTGGCGGCGGCCCGGACGATCTCCTCGAGAGTCATCTCCTCGAACTTCGTCCCCTTGATCGCTTTGGCCATATTGTCGAAGTAGCCCTTGTGATGCTTCTCGTAATGAAGGTTCACGGTCTGCTTTGGATAGTACGGTTCCAATGCGTCCTGGGCATAAGGAAGGTCTGCGAAAGCAATCTTCATGACGTCACCTCATATACTCTCTCAACTCAACTCCGCCGGTGGCTCCGGCCCTCATCTTCCGCCCGCTCCAACTCCTGGCGTTCGCCGCTCTCAACCGCGCGCTCGGCCTGCTCGGCACTTTCCTGGACGCGCCCCGACTGGATGAACCGGGCGGTCCGCCGATTGTAGTCGCGGGCCGCGCTGCGGCTGCCTTCGCCCTCGTTCGGCGATTTGCCGCCACGTTTCGCGCCGGCGGTGCGGCTCCGAGCGTTGGTCTGACGTCGTTCTCTGGCCATGATTCCTCCTTCCCGAAGTGGATGAACAGAAAACCCTTCGCGTGCGCCGCGGTTCCTCGACCGACGCACGCCGTGTCGCCCTTCGCTTATGGAGGCCGGCGCGGGCCGAAGGCCGCGCGCGGCGGCATCATGCGGCCGCCAGGACCCGCAGGAATTCCTCGGCCCCGCGCTCCGGCGCCGCTTGCTGACGCTGCGCCGGTGTCCGGCCCTTCTCGAGGGTGGTCTGGAGCTCGGTGCGCGCGCGCGACAGGCGGCTGCGCACGGTTCCGACCGCGCAGCCAATGATTTTCGCGGCCTCGTCGTAGCCGAGACCCATCGCTCCCACCAGCATCAGGATCTCGCGATGCGGCGGGCTGAGCTTCCAAAAGGCGCGGGCCATGTCGTCGAAATGAAGCACGACATATTGAGACGGACGCGACACCAGGCTTTCGTCCATGATCTCGTCGATCGAGCAGCTGCCCATCCGGTCGCGCCGGCGCTGATCGAGGAAGCGGTTGCGCAGGATGGTGAACATCCACGCCCGGAAATTCGTCCCTTCGGCGAACTGCGCCCGGGACGCCCACGCCCGTAACAGCGTGTCCTGAACCAAGTCATCGGCAGCATCGACGTTGTGAATAAGGGAGCGCGCATACGCACGGAGGTGCGGAATGCATGCCCGGAACAACGTCGAAAACTCTTCTGCGGCCATCATTCACGGCTCCATAGCGGGTGGGCACTCCCTTACGTACCTACGCCGCCTTGGCTCATCGCCAATGGCATCCGCCGTGACAAATTCAGGTCACGGTTTTACCGTTTTTGGTCCCAATCGCGCGTAAGCCGCTGTTATTTGGAGATTTTCTAATACCGCGCGCGCACTGTCGGACCGGTGGCGAGCGTTCTTCGGCCAACCAGCCGTACTCCGCGCCGGCGGCGGATGAGGATTGCCCGACATCGGCCGTCGGGACGCATCGCCGGTTGCTCATGCTCTCCGCCGTCGCGCCAGCCCTGGTCCGGGCAGGGAACTTCACCAGAGCCGTGCCGTTCCAAGCATGGTCCGTGCCGTTCCAAGCATGGTCATCGGCTCATCGGCCGAGCTCGGCCGCCAGTTCGTAAGATCAGTGCCAGGGGACTACCAGGGGGACTAGACGGTTCCGCATCGACCGTAGGCCGTTGGTTACCTCGAACCGCGAGGATCGACCGTGTCCGCCAATTCTGAACAGCCTCCTTCTTCTTCATCGCGAACCGCCTTGCACGACGCACTCCTGCATGAAATCCCGAGCCTGCGGCGCTACGCGCGTTTTCTCGCCCGCGACCCGGATGTCGCGGACGACCTGGTCCAGGAGGCATTGACGCGCGCCGTGGGCGCCGCCGACTCGTTTCGCCTCGGCACGAATATCCGCGCTTGGCTGTTCACGATCCTCAAGAACGTCGTCCGCAACAACGTGCGGCGCGGCCGACATAATCCGATCCAGACGGTGGAATCGCTCGATATGGCGGTGCGCAGCGATCCCGCCGATCAGCCCGATGCGCATCTTGAATTGAGCACCCTCGCCGAGGCGATCGACACGCTGCCGCCGTCGTTCAAGCAGGTGCTGTTGCTGTGCGGCGTCGAAGGGTTCCTCTACGAGGAGGCGGCGATGATCCTCGATGTCCCGGTCGGCACGGTCCGCTCACGGCTGTTCCGGGCCCGTCATCTCCTGCTCAAGCGCATGGAGAGCCGCGGCCAAGGCGCCGCGGGTACCGCGCCGCGTGCGCACGAGCGGCGGTCGCCGCAGCCCTCGACACAGCAGCCGCGGCGCGCACGTGCGCCGCGCCGCGCCGCGTCCGGCCAGCAGCGCTAGGGGCTCGCCGATGGGACGTCGATTGCCGGCATTTCCCGTGATGTTCGTGTCGTTTGCGCCGGCCGGACAGGATCATAGGCGTGGCGCCGACAATCGCATGACGACCTCGCAGAAGACGCTCCGCCGCCAGGCGTCCTGGCTGCGATCGTTCGGGGCGCGGCTTTTGAACGAACCGATCCCGATCCGCCTTCTCGAGATGTTGCAGCGTCTGACCGTCCGCTCCTGAATGCAACTGCGGTACCGCGGAACTTTCGCCCGGGCGGAACGTTTTCGGTACGGCTTTGCATTTTTGCATCGGAGCACGCTCATGACCCCAAAAGCGGCACTTCTCTGCTCCGTCGGCGCGTTCGCGTTTGCGTTCGCGGCACCGGCCGTTGCGCAAGTGGTGATGCAACCGGCCCCCGTGGTTCAGCCCGCCGCGCCCGTGGTCACCGATCAACCGGTGGTCCTGCCGCCGGCGGAAGCAGCCGCGGACCCCGTGGTGATTCCGCCGGGAGCCCCCGTTCACGTCACCGTCCCGCAGACGACGGTCAATACGACCGTTCCCCTCACCGCCCCCTTCAATCCGGCCCCAGCGAACACCGTCATTGAGACGACCGCCGGCCGGCGCGTCGTACAGGCCGTCAACGGCTGGGACGTGCTGTTCGACGATCAAGGCACGGTCCACCGTTCGCACGCCCTGCTCACCGACGGGCTCCCGGACCAGAACAGCATCGCGGTGCGGGCGGCGGCCGAGCGCATGTGGCCCTTGACCGTCGGCAAATGGCAGACCGGCCATTCCGAAACGTCCGACGCCCACGCCGTCACCTATAACGTGCTGCGTACCGAGAACATCACCGTGCCGGCAGGGGCGTTCTTCACTTACGTCGTCGAACGTCGCGATCATGCGCCCATGAGCGGCAACGACGCCTATCGCACGATGTGGTACGCGCCAAGCGTCGGCGCGATGGTGAAGGCCACCGATGGCCGCGTACCGCCGGGCGTCAACGGCGGCTACCAGGTGGTGTCGATGGCCTTGCCGTATCCCGTCGCCAACGCGGCGGCGGCCGCCGCCGTGGCGCGCCGCCCCGACACCGTGGCGAACCAGACGGAGTATTGCCGCGAGCGCGGCACGACGGTGCGTCTCGCCGACGGGCGGACCGCCGTCCTCGATTGCCCGTCGTATATTCAGGCCGACCGCGCGGGCTATGATAACTGGCTGATCGTTCGCTGATACTGGCGCTGAACCGTACGCGGGCAAAGGAGGAATGATGAGGGCTGTCATGGCGCGGGCGCGCCGCTTTCCGATGCGGCGCGCCGTTGTCGTTAGTGCATTGGCGCTCGGTCTGGTCGCGTCGCCCGCCGCCGCGCAAAGCGGCATCCAGAGCGAGGGGTTGCCGCCGCCGCAATCGCAAAATATCCCGGCGCAAGACGCGCCGGCGGCGGCGCCGGCACAGCCCGCGCCGCAGACTCAGGGACTGCCGCCGTTGCCGCCGAGCCAGGACGTCGGGACGGTCGCTCCGCCGGTTCCCCCGGGCGGGCAGACCTCCGGATTGCCGCCGGCGCCATCGTCGCCGCCGGCTCGGACAGATCAGGGGACCACGACGTCCCCGCCGGCGATGATTCCCGCCGCGGCGGCGGAAGAGCAGGACCTCGTAAACCGGGCAAAGACCGCCGTCGACCATCTGCGGGCGGACCCGAATTTCTCCAATTTCAATTCGCTCCTGCGCCAGGCCAAGGCCGTCATCGTCGTCCCGCAGCTCATCAAGGCGGGACTGATCATCGGCGGATCCGGCGGGTCGGGCGTGCTCCTCGCCCGCAACGCCCAGGGTGAGTGGAGCTCGCCCGCGTTCTACCACCTCGGCGCCGCCAGCCTCGGCTTTCAGATCGGCGCCCAGGTGTCCGAAGTCGTCCTCGTCATCATGAACGACGGCGCCCTCAACAAGCTGCTGACCGACCAGGTCAGCCTCGGCGGCGATGTCAGCGTCGCGGCCGGGACGATCGGCGGCGGCCTCCAGGCCGCCACGACCACCAATGCCGGGTCCGACATCTACACGTTCGCGAGCTCGAAAGGGATCTTCGGCGGCATCACGCTCGAAGGTGCCAAGCTGAGCCCGAAGGCCGACGACAACCGCGCCTACTACGGAACGGCGGCCACCGCGCGAGAGATCGTGATCGATCAGCGCTATCGAAATGCGGCGGCCGACGCTCTGCGTGCCGCCTTGCCGCCGCCCTACCCCTCGGCGGCGGCGCGCCCGTAACGGCTCCCGTTCGCGTGAGCTCGCCACGGCGGCTTCGAGCCCCGGCAATCACTGTTTTGTCCCTGGTGATTTCGCGCCGACCAGAGACACTGGCGGTCTAACCGCGCCGGGACGAGCCATGAAGCTGCCGTTGTTCGATCTGAGGCCGGGTCTGGCCGGCTCCGCATTGGTCGTCGGCGAGATCGTCGCACCGGAGGCCGACTCCCCCGTCGCACATCCTGACGAACAGGAGTGCAACGGCGACACCGCAGCCGAGGCGCAACAAGATTGCAAATCGCGCTGATCTCTTCTAACAATTTTCGGCCCGGTGCTGTCGGGGGCGATTCTGCGCGAGGATTCGCATGAACCTGCCCTTGTCGTCACAGTCGTGGCCGCTGCCGACCGTTTTTCAGCCGCTCGTCGAGCAGATCACCGATTACGCCATCTACGTCATCGACCTGAACGGCGCGATCCGCAGCTGGAACCGTGGCGCGCGCGCGATCCTCGGCTATTCGCCCAACGAGGTCATGGGGCTGCATTTTTCGCAGCTGTACACGAAAGCCGACCGCCTCGCCGGCATCGCCTTGAACGTGCTGAGCGCCGCCGAGGAGCGCGGCCATTACGAGGAAGAAAGCCAGCGCGTGCGCAAGGATGGAACGGTCGTGCCGACGCACGCCGTCGTCTATCCGCTGCGCGACGCCGCCGGCGAGCTCATCGGATATACGACCGTGATCCGCGACGCGACCGAGGAGCGGCAGACCAACCGCGCACTGTACGACAGCGAACGGCGTTTCCGCCTGCTGGCGAGCAGCATCACCGATTACGCCATCAACATGCTGGACACCAACGGCATCGTGACCAGCTGGAACCGCGGGGCGCAGCGGATCAAGGGCTATACGGCCGAAGAGGTCATCGGACAGCACTTCTCGCGCTTCTACACCGAGGACGACCGCCGCAGCGCAAAGCCGTTCGACGCCCTGAAGACCGCGGCCGAGACCGGCCGCTATGAGGAGGAAGGCTGGCGTCTGCGCAAAGACGGCGCGAAATTCGCGGCGCACGTCATCATCGACGCCATCCACGACGAGAGCGGCAAACTCAGCGGCTACGCCCACATCACCCGCGACATTACCGAGCGCCAGGTCACCGCGCGGGCCTTGCGCGAGAGCGAGTACCGGCAGCGCCTTCTCCTCGAAAGCCTGACCGACTATGCAATCTACACGCTGGATCCGACCGGCGTGGTCATCAGCTGGAACCTCGGCGGCGAGCGCCTCACCGGCTACAGCGCGGACGAGATCATCGGCGAGCATTTTTCGGTGTTCTTCACGGAGCGCGACCGCGCCGACGAGCGCCCGCACCAGACGCTGGAAGTGGCGCGCATGAAAGGACGCTACGAAGAGGAAGGGGTGCGCGTCCGCAAGGACGGCAGCCTCTTTGCCGCCGATATCGTCGTCTACGCGATCCGCGACGAGAACGGCCGCGTCACCGGCTATTCGATGATCACGCGCGACGTCACCGACCGCAAGCAGCGCGAGATCGCCGAGCTCGCCAACGCCGCCAAGACCCGCTTCCTCGCCCATCTCAGCCACGAGTTCCGCACGCCGCTCAACGCCATCATCGGCTTCTCGGAGATCATCAAGAGCGAGCTCCTCGGCGAAATCCCCAACAAGCGCTACGTGTCTTACGGCAACGACATCCATTTCAGCGGCACGCATCTGCTGAATCTCGTCAACGACGTGCTCGATCTCACGCGCATCGAAGCCGGCAAGATCGAACCTGTTTTCGAAACCGTGGACGCGCGCTCGGTCGTGGAGCGCGCGCTCCGCCTATTGGAGGCCAAGGCCTCCGCCAAGAACATCACCATGAGCCTCGAGGTCGATCAGAACGTCTCCGACTTCGAGGCGGACGAGCGCATGGTCCGACAATGCGTGATCAACCTCGTCGACAACGCGATCAAGTTCTCGCCTCCCAAGACCACGGTCGCGCTGCGTGTCAGCCGTGACGACGCGTGGCTGCGCATCGTGGTCACCGATCACGGGGCGGGCATGAGTGAGAACGAGATTCCCGTCGCCCTGCAGCCGTTCCGCCAACTCGACAACGTGATGAGCCGGTCGAACGAGGGCGCCGGACTCGGCCTGCCGCTCGTGCGGTCCTATTGCGAGCTGCATGGCGGGGGCCTGGCGATCCGCAGCGTCCCGGGCGAGGGCACCGAGATCACCATGCGGTTCCCCTACCCCGGCGGCCAGCCGCACCGCCTGTCCGTCGCCTGAGCAATTCGCATCCGAGAAGCGGGGCGGCGGAAAACAAAATCCGGGCGCCCGCGACGGCGGACGCCCGGACCGTAAAAGCCGCAGTTACTTGAGCAGGCCTTCGGCCTTGAGCGCCTCCTGGACTTTCGGACGCGCGCGCACGCGGTCGGCGAACGCCTTCAGATTCGGCCACTGCGCGATGTCGATCTTCTGGATCCCCGCCCAGTTCGAGATGACGAACAGATACGCGTCGGCGGCGCTGAAGCGGTCGCCCATCAGGTACTGCTTGCCCGCCAGCTTCTGGTCGACGAACGCGAACCGCTCGGCGAGATTGTCGCGCGCGATCTTCTTGTAGTCGTCGGGCGTGTTCGGCTTGAACAGCGGCGTGAAGTTCTTGTGCAGCTCCGCGGTGATGAAGTTCAGCCACTCCTGCAGCCGGTAGCGCTCGATCGACCCGGCGCGCGGCGCCAGACCCGAATCCGGGTTCTGGTCGGCGATGTACTGCACGATCGCCGGGCCTTCGGTCAGGACTTCACCGTTGTCGAGCTGGAGGACGGGGACCTGGCCTTTCGGATTCACCTTCCGATAGTCACCGCCGGACTTGATCTGCTTCTCCTTGAGATCGACCTGCTCGAGGTCGAATTTCAGGCCGGCCTCGCGCAGCACGATGTGCGGCGACAGCGAGCAGGCGCCGGGTGAAAAGTACAATTTCATGGTGATGTCTCCCCTTGATGGATTTGCCGGGTCTTGCGAAGGCAGTGAGCGGCCTTGGAGCCGATGCCGTGACATACGGGTGCGCGTGACGCCTGTAAAGACGTTACCTTCCGGATACTTCGTCTCTGCCGGCGAACGTCACGGCCGCGTGATCGCGCCGTACATGATCGAGAGGGGCGCCGCCGCGATCCGCGATCTCGCGGACGAGCTTGTTGATGATGGCGCTGGTGAAGCTTTGGAAGTCCTCGGCGACCATGACGAAGGCGCCGGGTCCGCCGGCCACGTTCTGCCGATAGTACTCGTCGAGGCCGCCCGGCGGATGCGTGTGCCACGGCATCCACGGCATCTCCTTGTCATTCAGGATCACCAGGCCGTTGACGGTGATCCCTTTCGTGACAGCCGCGTCGCGCGCCACCGACGGCTCGAGACCGTTCGTGTTCGTACCGTCTCCGGAGACGTCGATGACCCGCCGCGTGCCTTGATGCGGGCTCTTCGCCAGGAGCTCTGTTGCATAGTCGATAGCAACGCCGATCGAGGTACGGTTCGCGAACGGCCGCGGCGCGGTCAGCAGCCGGTTGGCGACATCGGCGGCCGTCTCGAGATCGCCGATCACCGTCCAGTCGACAATGACCTCCTGGTAGCCTTCGCCCGACCATTCGAAATAGCAGAGGGAGATGCGGCGGTTGTCGCCGGAGCGGATCGCCTGCAGCACGCGCGGATCGGTCAGCGCCGCGGCATAGCCCTTGCGCTGCAGCTCGTATTCGCCTTCATCGATGCTGCGCGAGACGTCGGCCGCGAGCACCAGCTGCAGATCGACCGGCTCCGCCGCCGCGGGCGATGTCGAAGACGACAGGGCCCCGGATACCAGGAAAAACGTCAATGCCGCGACGAAGGGGAGCCGGCGGGTCATTGCCCGCCCATTATAAGCGGAAGAGCCGCCGGCGGGCTATTGCTGAGCTGCCCTATTGCTGGGGAGCCGGGCGCAGGCGCTGCATCTGCTCCATCGCCTTCATCATGCCGGAGATCATTGCCGGGGCGACGGTCACCTGCCGGTAGCCGGCCGGCGGCTCGAACAACGTCGCATCCTGCGGACTCACCCGGACGTTGCGAAAAGCGATACGCACGGTGCCATGGCGTCCATTCTGCTCGCCGGCACCGTCGATCTTGAGGACGATCCCCTGGCTCGTGCTCCACACGAAGCCGTCGAACCGCCCGGCTTCCGGATCGTTCATCTGCACACGGTACTTCGTGGCGCGCAGGCCCTCGATCGTCTCGTTGCCGACCGCGATGGGCTTGAGCTTGTCCGCCGCGCCGAGGACGCCCGCGGCCCCGGAGAGCTGCGTCAGCCCCTCGAGATCGGTCCCGAGCGCCAGCTTCAATGCCGGGACCAGCATCCAGGCGGTCTTCTGATCGAGCCGGACGATCACCGTCTGCATCTGGCCGTTGTCATCCATATCGTGGCGCAGCGCCACCGGCGTACGCCAGAGATGGCCAAAGCGCGGACTGTCTTTGCCGATGACCGTGTCGGCGCTGTATTCGACCTTGAGGTCGAGCAGGTTGGGTGCGGCTGCGGCGACCGAGACCGCCGCCGCGACCAGGCACATCCATACCGCAAGGCTGCGGATTGCTCGCTGCATGTGGCTCCGATTCGGGACCTGAATTGTATCTCGCTGTTGTGATCCGAGGTCGTGGCGAAATTGCGGCAGGCGGCTGGAACATGCGGCCGGCGGCGGTTATGCTCGCCAAAATAAAGGAGACGACCATGGCGGGAAAGATCGAAGCACGGCTCAAGGACCTCGGCATCACCCTTCCCGAGGCGCCGATGCCGGCGGCCAACTACGTGCCCTTCGTCCGCTCCGGCAATCTCGTGTTCATCGCCGGACAGATCCCGATGGAAGGCGGCAAGCCGCAGTTCATCGGCAAGCTCGGGCGCGAGTTCAAGATCGAGGACGGCCAGAAGGCGGCGCGGCTCTGCGCGCTCAACGTCATTGCCCAGGTCCGCGCGGCCACGGGCGATCTGGACAAAGTCCGGCGCTGCGTCCGGGTCGGCGGCTTCGTCAACGGCACGGCCGACTTCACCGATCAGCCGCAGGTGGTCAACGGTGCGTCCGACGTGATCGTCGAGATCTTCGGCGAAGCCGGCAAACATGCGCGGGCCGCCGTCGGCGTCGCGTCGCTGCCGCGCGGCGTGGCGACCGAGGTCGAAGCGGTGTTCGAGGTCGCGTGACCCCGGACTTTCGTTGCGCCTGTGACCACGATCACAGTCGCCTGGACCCTGCGGGACTACGACAATACATGTCGTCTTCAATAGCGAAAATTTTGTCGAGATTTGAGACGTTGCACCGCCTAAAGTGCTGTGACGACATCAATAAATCGTTCACGGCTCAACGTTAAAATTCGCGCAACACCCGCTAACGGCGCGCTAACCGTTATGGCTCAAGACAACGATACTGAATCGGGCACAACCGCCCCCGCACCCGCGCCGACGATCTGCCGCGAGCCCAACGACCTTTACACGGCGAATGCGAAGCGCGCGATCGGCCGTCTCTGCCGCGAGTTCCTCGACCAGAACACGCTGACGCCGACCGAGCTGCTGCACGCGACCGACAAACAGCACATGTACATGAACCGCGGCACCGACTACCAGGCCGCGGTGCAGAAGGCGGCGATGGCGCAGGCCCAAGCCGCCCGCCAGAACGTGGCGCAGCGCGTGCGCGACCTGTTCAATACCATCGACACGGCGGCGCGCACCGGCGCCGAGCGTCTCAAGGCGAAGCCGCCGGTCGAGATCGACCCGCGCGATTTCGCCGAGTTCGTCGTGGCGGCGCGCAAGGCGGAGCTGACCGAGGCGCATGACTTCTTCGTCAACGCCTCGCTAACCGTCTACCTCGCCGACGCCAAGACCTGGACGGAAAAGCTCGATCTGTTGCGCGCCCTGGCCGATCTCGCCACCGATGCCGCCGTGGTCATGCCGCTGGTCGACGAAATCGTCGCCGAGATCGTCGAAAGCAAGGCGGCGCTGCGCGAGTTCTTCGGACAGTCGGAGAATCTCGGCCGCTTCCTCGAAATCCTCGCCGATCTATTGATATCGCCGCAGCCGACCACCCTCGAGCTGCCGGACGGGGCCGTCCGCCTGCGCGACTTCTTGTCGCAGCATCCGCTGCCGGAGACGCGCGCGGCGCTGCTGCGCGAACTGAGGCGCAGCCTCGACAGCAAGGCGCCGCTGGCGAAAGGGCCGCCGCCCGCCGATCTCAATGCGCATCTGCACCTGCTCGACGTCCTCACCAAGGCAGGCGACGCCGTCGGCGGCGAGAACACCGTCGACCAGTTCGGCCAGCGGCTGCCGCGGGTGCTCAGCGTCGACACGTTGAACGAGGCGTTGCGGTCCCTGCCGAAGATCGACGACCGGCTGATCCGCGCGCTCGAGATCCATCGCCGCCTCGCGACCTCGCCCGGCCGGCTGCAGATCCGCCAATACGTCGACTTCCTGTTCGAGAACGAACGCCTGCTCCTGGTGCTGGCCAAGGATCCGGAGCCGCTGTCGGTGAAGCTCCTGCGCATCACCAAGATGCACGACGCGCTGGTGACCTCCGGCATGTCGGGTGCGATGCTCAGCAAGCGGGCCGAGCCGCTGGTGACCTTGCAGTCGGACCTGATCCGGGACACCAAGCTGTTCCAGAAGATCGAGCGCGAGAAGCCGACGCCGGCGGCGCGCGCCCTCGTCCTGCTCGACCTCTGCGCCCAAGGCGCCTTCATCCAGGGCGCCAACCTGCGCGCCGCCCATGCCGAGATTCGGCGCCACATGAGCGATGCGAGCTTCGCCGCCTCGCTGCTCGCCGGGGCCGAGGACAAGCAGACCCAGGCCCAGCGTCTGGCCGATCTGCACCAGAAGCTGCTGCGCAGCGGCCTTGCCGACTCCCCCGTCGCCGGCAACGCCTGAAACAAGCCCCTCGCAGGTCCCCGCCGGCCGGCCTACATTGGCGGACGGAGGACGAATCAATGCCCGATGGGGGCGATGCCATCACGGTTCGCGTCATCGAACGGATCGCCGATATCCCGGCGGACGCCTGGGATGCGTGCGCCGGCACGGCCAATCCGTTCGTCTCGCATGCCTTCCTGGAAGCGCTCGAGGCCAGCCGCTCGGCCGCGCCGAAGGCCGGCTGGGCGCCGCGGCACGTGATCGCCGAGGACGCGCAAGGGCGCGTCGTCGGCGTCGTGCCCATGTACCTCAAAAGCCATTCCTACGGCGAATACGTGTTCGATCACGGCTGGGCCGATGCGTATCAGCGCGCCGGCGGGCGCTACTACCCCAAGCTCCAGGTCGCGGTGCCGTTCACGCCGGTCCCCGGCCCCCGACTCTTGGTTCGACCCGGCGCCGACGCGCCGGGTATTCGCTCCGCCCTCATCGAGGCGCTCGGCGCGATCGCCGACCGGCTTGGCGTGTCCTCCCTGCATGTGACGTTCTGCCTGCCGGACGAAGCGGCGGCGTTCGACGACGCCGGCTGGCTGATCCGCCGCGGCCGCCAGTTCCACTGGAGCAACCAGGGCTACAAGACCTTCGACGACTTCCTCGGCGCGCTCAGCCACGGACGGCGCAAGTCGATCCGCAAGGAGCGCCGCGAGGTCGCCGCCCAGGGCATCGCGATCGACGCGCTGACCGGCAGCGCCATCGAGCCCCGGCACTGGGACACGTTCTTCGAATTCTATATCGCGACCAGCGACCGCAAATGGGGCAGCCCGTACCTGACGCGCGACTTCTTCCACCGCCTGGGTGCGGCGATGGCCGACAAGGTGCTGCTGATCCTGCCGCGCCAGGGCGACCGTTACATCGCCGGCGCGCTCAACCTCATCGGCGCCGACACGCTTTACGGCCGCAACTGGGGCAGCCACGGCGAATTCCCCTTTCTGCACTTCGAGGCCTGCTACTACCAGGCGATCGAGTTCGCCATCGCCCGCGGGCTGAAGACCGTCGAGGCCGGCGCGCAAGGCGAGCACAAGATCCAGCGCGGCTACCTGCCGGTGCCGACCTACAGCGCGCACTGGATCGGCGACACCAACTTCCGCAAGGCGGTGGCGTCGTTCCTGGCGCGCGAGACCCAGATGGTCGAGCACGAGATCGAACAGCTCGCCGAATACACGCCGTTCAAGGAAACCGATAACTGCGGCTAAGTGTCGCGGCCTTGATTATCACGCGGAATCTGAGCGCAAAACGCAAATCGTCTTGCAAGACTCTGACGGCGGCGGACGATTTTGCCTATAGCGATTTGCGCACCCCGTTTTCGCGAAATCGTGCGCAACGCTTTTCCCGAGCGTTATCAGGACGGTGACTGATCTGCCCAAAACTTGCGCCCGAAACGAAATTTCGCGTAGTAGACATTTCGCACTACGATCGTGGGTTCACTGGAAGGGACCTCCCGATGCTCACTCTGCCGGCCGCCGCTCTCGCGATGCCCAATGTCGATCTCGAGGGCATCATGCGCCAATTGCTCGCGACCGGCCGGCGCACCCATCAGCTGTGGCTCACCGACGGCTCGATGGCCTTCATCGCCCGCGGCCGGGAATATCGCAGCGAGTTCCACATCAACCCGAGCTACGAGATTCAGTACTCGATCAAAGGCGATTTGCACCTCCACTACCGGACGCCGGAGGGGGTCGAGAAAGTCGAACTCGTGCCCGAAGGGTCGTGCCTGTTTCAGCCCCCTTTTGTGCCTCATTCTCCACGGTTCGCGCCGGACTCGTTTCAGTTCGTCATCGAACGCGCGCGCATCCCCGGCGAGGTCGACCGGTTCCACTGGTTCTGTGCGAACTGCGACCACTTCCTGCACGAGGAGACCTACCGGGTGGACGACTACAGAGCCGATCCGGTGACGCGCGCGTATGAGAACTTCTAT
>Ga0335070_10001051_pt1 | contig 31578 bp, 41 predicted proteins | sample Lox_Sample_13_FD_206722 | JGI IMG/M metagenome (GOLD analysis project Ga0335070, IMG submission 206722) | Soil microbial communities from Loxahatchee National Wildlife Refuge, Florida, United States - Lox_Sample_1.3 | ecosystem: Environmental > Terrestrial > Soil > Wetlands | place: USA...
GACTCTTTTTTAATAGAGAGAAAAGTTCTTTGTTCCTTTTGCCCTTACAATACGTTCAGTGAGGCCGATTGACAAGCAAGAAATCATAGCTCTCACGTCCTTCCTCCTAAACACCACACGTACCAAGCATGATATAATTGTGCTGAGTACAGCGGGAAAGCAACAGTCTTGGGTGAGAATAATTGCCTTATGTGTTACCGCGTGCCCGTTTAATTGCGGTGAGAGAATGCTCCACTGCTAATCCATTCACTTTGGAGATGATGTTACGTCATGCGGCCCGGGAATATGGAAAAAGAGCTTAGCAAACAAGAACTCGATCATCTCATAGTTGATTTGTTAAAGGAACAATCTCTGTGCGTGATTGCCACCTGTTCAGATAATGTACCGAGGGCATCAACTGTAGAGTACTTTTCAATAGCTACATCTATCTACATCCTTACCGAAGGAGGGGTCAAGATAAATAATGTTATTCACAACCCCAATGTCTCCATAGCTATCCACGCACCATTTAGTGGTTGGCAAACCGTGAGAGGTATTCAGATAACCGGGATTGCCGAGATAGGGAGGAAGGGTTCAATTGTATATGAAGAAGGTCTTGATGCCTTCAACAAACGCAGAGGACTAACCGGCACAGTACCAGATATCATGAGTATCATAAAAGTTAAGCCGAGTAAAATTGAATATCTAGATACTGCGTTAGGGAATAAAGGCTTTAAAGTGAGACATACTCTTGTATTCTGAGGTCATTTTTCATGACCGTGTTACCTCCAAGACCTTCTTCGCAGTGAATCTGAACCGGTGAACCTATTCCCTTCCTGTTATCCACACTTGAAAGCGCTACCCCAAAAGTGTATCACCTGGAAATATACTTTTTTATAAAAGAGGAGGAACTAAATGTCACAGAAAAAGAATATTCATGACGAGATTGCAAAGGTTGCGTACGCCGCTGATATGGATGACTTCTTATTCTTGCGAACCCTGTATTATCCGCTCCACATCTGCCTTTTCAAGCATCTCCTCCTTAATCAGGGCCTCTGCAAGGGCATCAAGTGTATGTCTCTTCCCGGCCAATATTTCAGTCGCCCTTGACTCCGCATCGATAATCATCTTCTGGATTTCCTGGTCCATGACCCAGGCCATCTCCTCGCTGTAGCGCTTCGGGAGAGATAACTCCCTGCCCAGGAACGGGTGTTCTTCTCCACGTCCGAGATTTATCGGGCCGACCTTGTCGCTCATTCCCCACTGTGCCACCATCTTCTCAGCCAATGAAGTTGCCTCTTTCAGGTCGTTCTGTGCGCCGCTGCTGCTGTCGTTAAAAACGATCTTTTCCGCAACCCTTCCCGCGAGGGCCACACTCAATTTGTTCATAAGATAGGTACGCGGATAATAATGTCTGTCTTCCTGGGGCAGGAGCTGAGTAACACCCATTGCCATTCCGCGCGGGATAATGCTCACCTTGTAAATCGGGTCAGCACCGGGAAGTTCCCAAGCGACAAGGGTATGTCCTGCCTCATGATACGCGGTTATCCGCTTTTCCGTATCGCTTATGGTCTCTTCTCTCACCGCTCCCATAAGGATAATGTCCTCAGCCTCCTCAAAGTCGTGCATGTCTATTTTCTCTTTGTTCTTTCTCGTAGCAACGAGTGCGGCCTCGTTTGTAAGATTCTCAAGGTCGGCGCCTGTCATGCCAGGGGTGCCCCTCGCCAGAGTCTCCATGTTGACATCATCTGCCAGCACCTTACCCCTGGCATGGATTTCAAGGATTGCTTTTCGTTCTTTCCAGGCCGGCCTGTCTATCACAATGTGTCGGTCGAACCTTCCCGGCCTTAAGAGCGCGGGATCGAGCACATCCGGCCTGTTGGTGGCAGCCATAACAATCACTTCTTCATGGGGATCGAACCCGTCCATTTCACTCAAAAGCTGGTTCAGTGTCTGTTCCCTTTCATCATGCCCGCCTCCAAGCCCCGTCCCTCGTGTGCGGCCTACCGAATCGATCTCATCGATAAAAATAATGCTGGGATGGGAATCCTTTGCCTTTTTGAACATGTCTCTGACGCGCGAGGCGCCGACCCCCACAAACATCTCTATGAACTCAGAAGCGCTGATGCTGTAAAAAGGAACCCCTGCCTCCCCTGCGGTTGCGCGCGCAAGGAGGGTCTTACCCGTTCCCGGAGGCCCGATCAGAAGCACCCCCTTGGGGACTTTTGCCCCGAGTTTCGCGAACCGGGAGGGGTCTTTCAGAAACTCTATCGTCTCCCTCAACTCCATCTTTACATTGTCCATCCCGGCAACATCTTTAAACGTTATACTCGGTTTTTTAGTATCATACAGTTTGGCCTTGCTTGCTCCGAAGGTAAAGAGCCCTCCCGGGCCACCCTGGATCTGCTGATTCCTCTTCATGATCAGGATCCAGACACCGATGATCAGCACCCATGGCAGTATCCCGACCAGAATCTGCCAGAAATATCCCTGTTCAGCGGACTCGATGGTGATAATCACATTTTTTTCCCTCAGTTGGGGCAGGAGTCCATCACCCTGGAAAGAAGGCAGAATGGTCTGGAAGTATTTCACCTGTGCTGGTTTCTTTTCTCCCTGGAACTGTATGTTCACTTCTTTAGCCAGTTCCCCGCTTACAAGCAGCTTTTTTATTGAAACGGATTTTATATTGCCTGCATTTAACTGCTCCATGAACTGACTGTAATTTATCGTATAATACGCAGGAGGGCCGAAGTTGAAGAGGCTATTCCATGCATAGATAAGTACAAAAGCTACAAACAATACCGCAACGTACCTCCAATAGATACCAGGGATGCCGCCTATGTTGTCTTTCTTATCTTCAGCCATGATTCATGCCTGTGTTGACCCTTTCTGAGGAGCACGCTCCTGCTTCTTCCCCTTTATTAATGTCTTGACGGACCGACTTTCCTGAAATCGATGTACCCCCGATCAACGTCTACGAATGTCAACTCTAAGCGAATCGGGGTGCCGACATCAAGGCCCTATAAAGTATCGCCCTGTGGGCAATCCTCTGTAAAATAGAGCGGTGTTGTTTGTTATCGGTCCGCATATGCTGCTTACCTCATTCCTCCGTTAATAATCACTCATATTACTATATCAGCAAACGTATACGCATCAAAAGCCTGAAGGCTCCCCTTCATCACCTCCCTGACTATCCCGGGTCAGTTTATGAAGCGGTGTTAGTTCTGAGCCAAACCGCGTAAGACTCCATAAATGTGCGCAAGAACTCGCGCGTATTCTCATTTGAAATCTTACCTTCAGCATCGAAGAGATTGGCTGCGCCTCCGATATAAGCTTCCGGTTGTTGCATGGCGGGCACATCCAGAAATACGAGAGATTGTCGAAGATGGTGGTTCGCCCCGAAACCACCGATCGCACCGGGCGAAACACTCACTATTGCCCCGGGTTTTCCGCCCCACACGCTTTGCCCGTATGGTCTTGACCCCACATCGATTGCGTTTTTTAGGACTGCAGGCACTGAACGATTGTACTCGGGCGTTACAAATAAAACGCCGTGATACTCTTTGATTAGCTTTCTGAATGTCGTCCAGGCAATTGGTGGCTTCCCGTCGTCATCACCATCCTGGTTATAGATGGGCAGGTCACCGATTTCGATGATTTCAAGCTTCAATGACTCTGGCGCAAGTGCTATTAATGCCTTTGCCGTCTTCCGGCTGTATGATTCTCTTCTAAGGCTACCCACTAAGACTGCGACTTTCATCGTTTTCCTCCTTTGATTGTTTGACTCACCTGGTTCCCTGCATATCGTTGTCTATCGGCAAGCTCGCGGAAACGCATCGCCATTTCGGCCCCTTTGGCCCCTTCCTCGTGTTTAAAGAAAACAAAGGCCTTCTCCCATTTTTGAGAAAGGATCTTTTCGATCCATTGTGACAGATCCGCATCCGTGTAATCTGACCGGCGGAGGCGCAGGTACCCCCACACCGCCGTACTGACAATCTCATTCGCCGGATTCTCATCAGCATCCGCCACGCAGAGGCTGCATCCCCTTTTACGAAGGAGGTCCAGAATTTCGACACCGAACCAGGATGGACTGCGGAACTCGAATGCGCAGGACATCTTGCCTGGAATCAGGGCGAGAAAATCTTTCAGCACATTGTGGTCCGCGCGAAAACTCTTGGGAAACTGGAACAGGACCGGCCCCAGTTTCCTGCCCAGGACCGACAGCGTGCTGAAGAGGTATCCGGTCTCTTCGTCCACACCTCTCAACCGCTTCAGATGCGTGATGACCTGGGGCGCCTTGAGCGCGAAAACAAAATCACGCGGGACCTGTTCTGCCCAGGATTCAAGGACGCCCTTTGTGGGCATGTGATAAAAGGTATTGTTGATCTCCACCGAGGTGAGGCGTCCCGAATAAAAGCTGAGCATCTCCTTTGCTGGGATCTTTTCAGGGTAAAATATCCCTTTCCATTCCTTGTACCCGTAGCCGCTTGTGCCGACATGGATTTTCATTTTACGGTCCTGTTTGTCATAGTGGCGGTCCTCATCCGGAAAATGCTGGCTTCTCTCTTAGAGTCTAACAGCTTTCCCGCCATACGTGAAGAAGAGGAATATTTGCGTACCTCCATGAGGGGCCCGGCTGAAATCTTCAGCTTACGGTTTCTGCGCTGTAACGCGCGATGAGGCCGGTGCGAACCGCATGCCGGTAAACCCGGGTAAAACACCAGCAGGCGAAAAGGATATAGAGCACGGCAAGGCACCCGCCCCAGAACAGATTGCTTCCCGAAACTGCTGCGCCCGAGATGACCGTTCGCATGCCCTCGAATACATATGACGGCGGCAGCAGACGCGAGAAATATTGCATCCAGAGCGGCAGCGTGGAAATGGGATAAAAGACTCCGGCGAACGGCGAAACGAGGGCAGGGATGGGCCAGATGAACCACTCGGATGCAGGCCCGAGCCTCAGCACTATGGCGCTGGCAAAAATACCGAGCGCAATGCCGAACAGAAAAAGAACGAGAAGGAATGGAACAAGCATGATTCCATAGCCTGCGAATGACAGGCCGAACACCGCGGTTGCCAGGACAAGCATCACGATGAGCCCGACCAGGCTTGTCGCAATGCTCGACAGCACCAGGCCGCTGAGGTACTCCCCGATCGAGAGCGGGGTCGCAAAGATATTGAGAAAATTGCGGGCCCAAACATCTTCGAAGAACGCCGTCGTCACCCCGTGCATCACGCGCGTGAAAAAATCCCAGAGAAGAACAGCCCCCAAGAAGATCGGAACGAAATTGAGACCTGACGACGTGACGACATTGAGATATCTGGTGATGAAGCCCCACAACACCATGTCAACAGCGACCCATGCGAACAAGGGGAAAAGGCGCGAGAAGCTCCCGCGTATGAGATAAAAATGGCGGAGCACTATGGCTGCGATGCGATTGAAACGCACTCTCTTCATCCTGCCTCAAGCCCTTCGCGGGCAACACTGATGAAAAGCTCTTCCAGGGACTCTTTGCCGTGCTCGCCCGGCAGGGTCTTCGGGTCCCCTTCAAGAAGGATCCGTCCTCGGGAAAGAAAGAGCACGCGGTCACAGACCTCCTCGACCTCGTACATGTTGTGCGAAGTCCAGAGCACCCCGCCCGATCCCTGCGCAGTGAACTCGCGGATTTTCGTCCGGATATCGCGGGACGTTGCGGGATCGAGCGATGCCGTCGGCTCGTCAAGGAGAAGCAGGCGCGGATTATTGAGCAGTGCCTTGGCAAGTCCCACGCGCGTCTGCTCTCCAGAAGAGAGCACACCGCATTTCACGCCCCTGAACTTCCCGAGATCGAACTCTCTGAGCACTGCCTCGATCCGGCCAGGCAGGTCTGCCACCCCGTAAAGGAGTCCAAATATGCGCAGGTTTTGATAGACGGTCAGGTTCCCCGGGAGCGGGGCGTAAACAGCTGCGAAGTTTGTGCGCTCGATGACCCAGGAGCGGCGCTTCGCAATATCCGTCCCCTCGATAAGAATGGTCCCGGTGTCCGGTTCGAGAACGCCGAGAACCATATTGATTGCAGTTGTCTTTCCCGCTCCGTTAGGACCCAGGAGCCCTACGATTTCATTATGGCCCACATCGAACGAAATACCGTCTACGGCGACCAGGGCGCCATAGGTCTTGCGCAGGTCTTTTATCGAAAGGGCTTTTGTGAGCATGACTATCCCTATCATACCGCATTTCCTCGAACCCGATAGCACCCGCAGGAGCATCTGAAAGACCATCCGGGAATCGGTCAGCCGCTCTTAGTCGCGTATGCTTGCCCCTCTGAGGCAGGCTTTATGCTGGCCCGCCCGTTATTGTCCGCGCGCTTTCTTCGCAGGACACATTTGTTTTTCAATGGCATCGCACGATTCGCGCAGACCTTCCTCCGCAAACATTCTCGCCTGTTAATCGCGTGGCTGTGGAGTTGCATGCATTATGCCAATCAGGGATACTCTGGGAATTTTTCGAAAGGAGACGACAGGGAAGTGAAGGCTTTATCCCGCCGTGGGCCCTTCTGTCTGCCCGAAAAGGCGCGCACCCGGTTTTCGCCGTTTTCTTATTGTTGCCGGCGATAATAATTATGGATACGATTTTGATAACGGCTTGTCCTAATCATTATCGCCGCACCGGGCGGAAACGGAAAGCATCAGGATGAACAGGCCCTCACTTCAGTTCGGATACTTTTTTCTGGAGTCCCTTTAGGAGTTCCTCTTCTCCATGGAGAGAAGACGTGTCGCGTTTCGTTGCGGCGACTTCGAGTCTCAACTCAGAAAGGTAGGAGTCAAGGATCTTCTTCAACAGGTCCCGCTCTGCAGCGCTCAGTTCAATAATCATGACTATGCACCTCCTTCTTGGCATACTGCTTGATTGAATTATACCAGAAAAATTGAGCGCGGCAAGGCCGTGAATCCTGGGCTTAATGCCAAAGAGAAGAGTTCCCGCAGCATGGCCCGAGGCTGCCATTCAAAAAGGTCCTTGTCTTTAACAGGCACAACGCATTATTATTACATTTTCCCAAAGGACGGGGTAGGATAAGAGGAGAGGCAAGATGGATAAAGGAAGAGTTGCCATTGTCACGGGAGGCGGACAGGGGATCGGCAAGGCCATTGTAAAAAGATTGATCGAGGATGGCCTGCGTGTGGTCGTTGCTGAAATGGATGAAGAGGCAGGCAGAGAGACGCTGCGAGAGTATCATGACCTCGGAGAGTCTTTTTTCATGCATGCCGACATCTCGGACGAGGCGGCGGTAAAGGCAGTGGTCAGGGAAACGGTCGCATCTTTCAGGCGCGTGGATGCCCTCATCAACAACGCCGGTATCTTCATCAACAAGCCGCTCGCGAGAGTGAGCCTGGCGGAATGGAACAGGGTGCTCAGCATCAACCTCACCGGGGCCTTCCTCTGCGCGAAGTATTCGGCGCCGCATCTTGCAAAGACCAGGGGCTCTATCGTCAATATAGCCTCAACTCGCGCGCTCATGTCAGAACCTGATACAGAGGCCTACTCCGCCTCAAAGGGCGGCGTGGTGGCGCTCACTCATTCCCTGGCCCTCGGTCTCGGGCCCGATGTGCGTGTGAACTGCATCAGCCCGGGATGGATCGAGGTGAGCGGCTGGAAAAAGAGACGCACCAAGTCAGCAGCCAAACTCTCGGAAATGGACCACTCACAGCACCCTGCAGGCAGGGTCGGCAGACCGGAAGACATCGCCTCCCTCGCAGCGTATCTCATCTCCTCTGAGGCCGGTTTTATCACAGGGGCCAATTTTATAGTGGATGGCGGGATGACACGAAAAATGATCTACGTATGAGTGTCTCTTGCCCTGCGCTTTCAGAAAAACATCCTCAAAATCAGCTCCTTCGCCGGCCCATGACACGGCATTATTTCGGCAGTTTGGCTGCGAGGACCTCGACCTTCTCGATAACAGGCTTTTGCGCCAGCAGTTCGGACGCCTTTGCCATCAGCGCAGCAGCCACGCGGCCGGTGAGGTGGGCCTGACGGCCCGCTTCGTCAGGAAAGGCATCGAAGATGCCAAAGGTCGACGGCCCGAGACGGATCGCAAACCAGGCGATCGTGGCCGGCTCCTCCATGACGATTGCAAGGCCCCCGCGAAGAAACTTCTCCACTTCAGCCTCCTTTCCGGATTTTGCCTCCAGTCGAACAAACAGCGCTGTCTTAACCATAACGTCCTCCTTTCTTAAGAAAAGCACATCCGCTACGCATTTCTTAATTACTACTTATCACAAAATTCAGACAAGTCAAGGCAAGGCAAAGAACATTCTCCGCAGGCAGGGCAACAGACCGGAAGATATCGCCTCCCGGCAGCAAAGAATGCGCGGTCATTTCCTGTCTGGTACAATCGGAGCAGGAGCGTATACGTCGTGATCGGAACGCAAAGGAAATCAGGCCACGCAGTGCTCATCTATGACGGAGAGTGCCCTGTCTGCCGGAAAACCGCGGCATGGATCAGGGAGAATATGCGCAAGGACGCCTTCGAGATGATCCCCTGCCAGTCAGGGGAGGCACGGAAAAGGTTCCCCTTTATCGAGCAGGCCGTCTGCATGCAGGCAATGCAGCTTATCCTTCCTGACGGGGAGGTGCTGAGCGCTGAAAAGGCCCTGCCTGAGATCGTGAAACGCCTGAAGCGGTACAGCCCGGCTGCGGCACTCTTTGAGTTCCCCGGCGCTGGGCTCCTTGCCCGTTCATTCTATCGATGGCTTGCGGACAACAGATATCACATCGCACACGTCCTGTTCCCTGACAAAAAGAAACATGACAGGGACAACACCTGAAACAGCTTTTATTTGGATAATGGGAGAACTTCAGCCTTCAGCCTAAGCTCCCTGTACACAACACGCCTGATATACTAACTTTGAGTAAAGAGTACATTGGAAATCAACGTTCTTTGTATCCGAAAATCAAATCATAAGCAATAAAACACCTCATTATCAAAACTTCAAGTTGACAAAGTGGTTATGTGTAGAGGAAACTTAAACTAAGGGGAGGACTGGATGAGGCCGAGGCGCCCCAAGTCAAACAGGGTGAGTTATTGTACCCCTGTTTCCTCCTCCCTAAAATTAATTCCCTATCACTGTCCTCTTACAATAATCACTTCCCTCCTGAAGTCCGCATCTTTCCTATCTAATATAGTTCTGCAAGTTTCTCGTGTAAATCAACGATTCCAGGTTCGCCTTTCTTGTTAATTTTCACGACGGTTTATTGATTGATATCCCTGATGCTTTAAGGGACGTTCACTAGGTCGACAAACTTTTCATCAGGTTAATCTTTGTAGGATTTCAGGTCATACCGTTTTATTTTCAGACATCTCATCAGCTCTGTCACTTCTTTTACGCCACAAGCGAATCCGATATTGGAATTAGTAACTCCTTGAAATAATGTCATTATATAAACTATTGAGCGTCTGAGAATGAGAAACTGAGCATGAGCATGATATTTGCAAATATTCTCCAATGAAGTAAATAAAAATAATCACACGAAAGGAGACGATCATGTCAGAGAAATGCGAGTTACTGGAAAAGTGTGGATTCTTCTTGAATTTCAAAGGAAATACTGAAGTTGTCAAACAAGGTTGGATTAGGCTGTTCTGTGAAGACAAAGAGAAGTCAGAGAAGTGCGAGAGAAAGAGAATACGAAAACAGACAGGCAAACCACCTGCAGACAATATGGCTCCCACTGGACAAATAATCGGGTTGTAGCGCCAATTGCAATGATGTTGGCTAACAAAGCGCTCCGCCTTAAGGGAAAATTATGAATCCAAATATTGAGTGGTGCGACATTAAATCCCGACGTTGTCTTGTTCTGCATTTCGACGGACACCTTTCAGAGGATAACGCCCAAAATGCGGTTAGAAAGATCACATCCATGATCGACTCGTCGTCTGACAAACTCGTGATGGTCTGGGAGTGCACCCGCATGACCGATTACGACAGCGGTGCCCGAGAGGCGTGGCAGAAGTTTATTAAAGCTATTAAGTCTAGGTTGGATGCAATACATCTCATATCCAATCATTTCCTTATACGAGTCGGAGCCGCCACCGTAGGTGCTTTTGCTGGCATCAAGATTCATACATGGGCAGACATGGAGGAATTCCACGCCGGATTCTAAACCCGGTAGCTATTGATGCATATCAAGGTGGATGCAGAAGTTATCAATGTGAGCAAAGGGGGCATGTCCATTGAGTGTACCGAAAAGCTCGAAAGAGGAAAGGTTTACACCGTCACGCTACTTTGGTGTGGCAATGTCTTAGATGTGAAGTGCGAGGTTGTCTGGATACTTGACAATGGCTCTGCTCAAAAATATCGGTCAGGAATGAATTTTATTCAGATTGACAAAGACAATGTCAGCAACTTTCTGACGTGTCTAGAGGAACACGTGGCCGATGCCAGAAGACTTAATCCCAGGATGAAGGTGACAGGTACACGGGCGGTGTTGAGTTATCACTAGGTTTGAATGACTCAGAATAAGGTCTCAATTGCTGCTTTCTTGTTTCTTTCAAATGGTAATTCGCACAAGTTGCGATGTCTTGAAACTCTTTGTTGGTCGGTGAACACGACATAAAGAACTTTCTCGAAGTGATACGATTAAACTAGACCGGAATACGCGTTTCTTAATTACTACTTATCACAAAATTCAGACAAGTCAAGGCAATGTACTCATTCCGGTAAGCATTCTTGGAAAGCCTCACCACCTCCGCATGATATAATAAAGCATGAAAGATAAAGGGGTAACAAATGTCTACATTGGATAACCTATATAATGCCTTGACGAAAAAGGCGCAGACAGCAAACAAGGACATTACAAGGGAAATGGTGGAAGATTGGGTGGGGGATGCATGTCCTCTTGATAACCAAATAGCCTTGATGTCTATGGCACTTGGTGAACTCTATAGCGGAAACTATGCTGCAGAAGAAATGGTTGAGGATATTCTTCAGTTGACATATTTGGATAACTAATGAAAAAGAAATCATCGCATTTCTCGGTTGAGGACATAATCAGGAATGAGTTCAAGAAACCTGTCAGCAGGGGAACTATCGGCAAGGACGGCAATGGTTTGCTGTGGGCTTACGGTGTTGTTCTGAAAAACTCCCGCTACTGTGTTGAAGTGATCACGATAGACCTGGAGGCTCATACGGTGGAACGGATAAAGGACAAAGAAAGCTCATATGAGCAAATGGCAGATGCAACAGCATACATAACACGATTGATAAAGGGAATCCTTCCAGTGGAACTTCCAGCGACTCAATAAAACAGGATTAGACTCGGCTGTGGTATGAACGTCTAACTGGAGGTGCCATATGGCACAAGAAATCATCATTTACGGCATCATCCCCTGCCTTCTCCCTGAGGGTATGGGCTGAACTATTGAAGAAAGTTTCCCATTACCCTCTAGGCAATCCCACAAATGGTAAACTATTATGCGATGAACGGAATAACACTCTTAGGAATAATGGCTGGCACGCTGACAACAATTGCTCTGCTCCCACAGGTTGTCAAGACATGGAGGTCAAAATCAACCAAAGATATTTCAGCAGGGATGTTCTCTACATCTTGTATGGGGCTTCTCTTATGGACATTCTATGGTTTTGCGATAAATTCAATGCCGATTATTATTGCCAATATTGTCAGCTTTACTCTGGCATTCACAATTCTTGTTTTGAAGATAAGATATAGGTGAAGTGGGATACGATAAGTAAGGCTTGACCCCAATTCCATCCGTTCGGCGGGTTACTCTCTGGTCCCGCTTTTGTGCTTCAGGTACAGGGCTTCGACCTTTTTTCTGGCCCAGGGGGTCTTTCTCAGAAATTGCAGGCTGGATTTGATGCTCGGGTCATGAGTAAAACACCTGATTCGGATGATTCTTCCCATCTTCTCCCAGCCATGAAGTTCTACCAGCCGGGTCAGAATCATTTCCAGAGTGATGCCGTGAAGAGGATCGTTGGATTGCCACTCATTCATGCTTTAGCCTGATAATGGATTACTTCTGCTTTCATCGGTATTTACTATTCACGTTTCACTATTCACGATTCACGGACTTTAAAAATCCCCTTTACGCGTCCTATCTCGCCGCTTTCAAGGCGGACCTTGATCCCGTGCGGATGGGCCGTTGAATTGGTCAGAATGTCTCTTACGATCCCCTCTGTCAGTTTCCCTGTCCGCTGGTCCTTTTTCACTACGACCGAAACACGAAGTCCTGGTCTTATGTCGCTCCTTCTCGTTCCATCCATGCATTACTCTCCTGCCGTGTGAAATCCTTCTCTAATTATACACCGGCGAGTCGAAGGGATGCGGCAGATGACCCTAATCCCTGTCAGGGTTGTCAATAAAGTCTTTTTGGGAATATAATAAATGCAGAACGGAGGTGCAGTATGCCCAAGGCAAAAGGGATGACAGTGGACGAGATAGAACAGATAGTCGAGCAGAAGATGCTCGAAATTATCGGCGACCCTGATTCAGGTCTCCATTTAAAGAAGAAATTCAGGACTCAACTGGAACAGAGACTTAAGAAGCCTTCGAGGAGAATGTCCCACGAAGAGGTCCTGAAGAGATTTGCCTTAAGGTTGAATGGGATAAGGAAGCCTTAGACGATCTTGAAAAGATTGACAGACCGATAGTAAAACGTATCCTGCATAAAATCTCGTGGTTTTCCCAATATTTCGACGCCGTCACTCCTGAACCACTGTCTGCTGACATGGCCGGCTTGTTTAAACTGAGAGTCGGCGACTGGAAAGTGATATACGAAATAGGGAAAGATGTGATCGTCATTAGAGCTGTTGGGCATAGAAGAGAGATATACAGACCATGAAGGCTAAAGCGGCAACGAAGAAAATGACAGACGAGGAATACTATGATAAGAAGGGCGTCCTTGGCGAGATCATCGAGAAGGACATTGCGATCAGTCTCGATGAGGCGCTTGCGAAGGATATTGTAGCGGGAAAACGGAAGCGTAAGCTGCAAAATGTCACCATCAAGCTCGACCCACTTTATCTCATGTCGATAAAAAAGGTGGCAACGAAAAAGGGGATTCCGAACCAAACGCTGGTGCGGCAATGGGTCGCCGAAAAGATTCGGAGAGAGCTTAAAATCGCGTAAGGCGGCGGCTCTTCAGCCCGTATCTATATTTACTATTCACGATTCACGGCTTCAATACGACCGAAAGAGAGAAGGCAGATGAGCGATCAGAAAAGAATTATCCTCTTAATCTTCATTATGGCACTCATATCTCTGGCTATAGGTATTATCGGAGTCAGCATCCTTTACCAAACGGCGCTTCATGAAGAAAAAGACCGTCTTATAGAAACCGTCAAGAGCCAGGCACGTTTAATGGAATCGGTTGCCCGATTTAATTCTAAATATAATAAAGATGTTCTCTACAGTTCGAGGCAAGCGACAATCAGCCAAATAATGAATGCTCATGAGCACTATGAAGGGTTAAGCAAGACAGGAGAATTTACCATTGCAGAGAAGGAGGGAAATGAAATTGTGTTTCTCTTGACTAAACAGAAAAAAATAACACAAAACGTGATGAGACTTCCCTTTGATACAAGGTTGGCTGAACCGATGCGGATGGCATTGTCCGGGCATTCCGGGCAATTGGTCGGCCTTGATTACCGTGGTGCGGAAGTGTTGGCAGCGTATGAGCCGGTTGCAGAATTAAATCTGGGTATCGTGGCAAAAATTGATCTCGCTGAGATTCGCGCGCCTTTCATAAAAGCCGGGATAATCAGTGGATTAATCGGCATGGTCCTTATTTCCCTGGGTGCACTAATCTTCCTCAAGATCAGTAACCCTTTGATAAAGAACCTAATTGAAAGCAATAGAAAGCTGGAAGATGCGCTGAGCCAAGTGAAGCTCCTGAGTGGTCTTTTACCTATATGTGCCTCTTGCAAGAAAATTCGTGACGATAAAGGAGATTGGAACCACATTGAATCCTATATAAGTAAACACAGCGAGGCACAATTCAGTCACGGGATATGTCCCCACTGTATGGAGAAACTATATCCTGATTATTATTCCCAACACGTAAAAGAGAAGTTGCACGAAGATAAGGTCAACCCGGAGTAAAGAACTGCTGGTCCTTTTTCAATACGACCGAAACACGAAGTCCCGGCCTTATGTCGCTTCTCCTCGTTCCATCCATGCATTACTCATTGAAATCATTGAGAAATACTGGGAGAAAGATATATACTTTTGCGATTGAGAAAGTTAGGGCGAAGAAGGAAGACGGAGGGTGAATGAAAGAATTAATTCCCGTTGAGATTATTGAAAAGAAGATTCTACTGATTCGAGGTGAAAAGGTGATGCTAGATGCTGATCTCGCAGAGCTTTACGGAGTGGAAGTGAAGCACCTGAAGAGACAGGTCAGACGAAATATAGGCCGTTTTCCGGCAGATTTCATGATCCAGTTATCAAAAGAAGAATATGAATTTTTAAGGCGCCATTTTGGCACCTTAAAAAGAGGCGAGCATTCTAAATACCTGCCTTATGCTTTTACCGAACAAGGCGTTGCCATGCTTTCCAGCGTTTTGAATAGCGAAAGAGCGGTAAGAGTCAACATTGAGATCATGCGTGCATTTGTGAGGCTCAGACAGATGCTTGCCTCCAATGCAGAACTGGCCCGTAAACTTGAGGCCCTTGAAAAGAAGTATGACTCTCAGTTTAAGGTTGTCTTTGACGCCATTCGGCAACTGATGGCCTCGCCCGAGACGAAGAAAAGAAAAATAGGGTTTCACAGGGATGGACCTGCCCCCCGAAAACTGTGCCACTTGTAATTAGAGTGTAAGCGTATAATAGCACACTCAGACAAGGAGGCAAGGATGAAGAAGACGAGGTATTCGGAGGAGCAGATCGTCGGCGTTCTGAAGGAACCGGACGCCGGGATTCCGGTGTCAGAGGTTTGCCGGAAGTACGGGATCAGCGATGCCACCTATTACAACTGGAAGGCAAAGTACGGGGGAATGGCAGCCAGCGATGTGAAGCGGCTCAAGCAGTTGGAGGATGAGAACCGCCGGTTAAAGCAGCTGGTGGCCGATCTCACACTCGATAACCAGGCGCTGAAGGCGGTAGTCACAAAAAACTTCTAAGGCCCAAGGCACGCAGGGAAGCGGCGGTGTATATGATCAACTGCTTTGGGCTGAGTCACAGACGGGCGAGCGGTCTTGCTGGATTAAGCAGGAACTCCTTGCGGTACGAAGCGAAGCCCGACAGGGACGAAGGGCTCCGGGGAAGGATGAAGGAGCTTGCCGAGAAGCGCAGGCGGTTTGGTTGCAGAAGACTGCATGTGCTCTTAAAGAGAGAGGGATTGGTGAGGAACCACAAACGGACAGAAAGGATATACAGGCAGGAGAAGCTGTCTTTGAAGATTCGGAAGAGGAAGAAGCTGGCCTCCCAGGGGAGAGTCGAGCTGCCGAAGGCAGAACGGCCAAACCAGCTCTGGGCCATGGACTTTCTGCAGGATGCGTTATATAACGGCAGGAGGATAAGGCTGCTTCCTATTATCGACACCTATACGAAGGAATGTTTCAGGATTGAGGTGGATACATCGATCGGCGGGAAGCGTGTTGCCACGGTCCTAAGCCAGATCGCAGCCTTTAGAGGGCTTCCCGAGAACATCGTTGTGGACAACGGACCTGAATTTGTGAGCAACACATTGGATGCATGGGCGTATGAGCGAGGGATAAAGCTGCAGTTTATCCGTCCCGGGAAGCCGGTAGATAATGCCTATATGGAGAGTTTCAACGGGAAGTTCAGGGACGAGTGTTTGAATCAGAACTGGTTTGCGAGCGTCGACCACGCTCGACGGGTAGCAGAGGAGTGGCGGGTTGATTATAACGAGGAGAGGCCGCACAGCGCTCTTGGGGATCTCACGCCAAGAGAATTCCTGAGGCTTGAAGAGGAAAAAGGTGTTGGGATACTCTAATTATGATTGGCACAACGGATGGGGGCAGGTCCATATAAACTGCCATACTTTTGTATTGCCTTTATCTCCATTCCGTAGTATCATAAAACCATGAAAAAGACCCATTTCGAATGGGATAAGGAGAAAGACATGGAGAACCAGGCAAAACACAATGTCTCTTTTTCATTGGCTCAATATGCCTTTTTTGACCCCAAGCGTGTAATTGTCGAGGACATTCACCATGGCGCCAAAGAAGAAAGGTTTTATTGTATCGGTAGAGTTGGTGAAGGCATAATGACTGTGAGGTTCACGTATAGAAATGATGTTATTCGCATTTATGGTGCGGGATATTGGAGAAAAGGGAGGAAGATATATGAAGAAGAAAATAAAATATAGTGAAGAACCGATGGGTGATCTCAGGGTTGTGAAGGATTTTCTTCCCCCGCCGGATCAACTGGTACTGAAGGAAGAAAATGTAAAGGTGACGATCGCTTTAAGAAAATCGAGTATAGATTTTTTTAAGGAAGAGGCGCAAAAACACCATACTTCGTATCAAAAAATGATCAGGCAGGTCATCGACTGGTATGCCTCACGCTATAAAACAAGCGCATGAATAATCCTTTAGCTTTGTACCATAATGTTGGCGAATTTTCAGCTCAGCTTATGACTTGTAGTCCCTTATTATTTCTTTTCTCCTGAAGCAATCGAGCGAATGATCGTTCACCATCCCTGTTGCCTGCATATGTGCATAACATGTCGTGGACCCCACAAATTTAAATCCTCTTTTCTTCAGATCGCGGCTTAATGCATCGGACTCCTTGCTCGTTGCCGCATAATCACTCAACTTTTTTATTTTATTTATCCTTGGCTTGTTGTTCACAAAGCCCCATATGTAGTTTGAAAAGCTGCCGTGTTCCTCCCGGACTTCAAGAAACCTGCGGGCATTGTGAACAGAAGCCTCGATCTTCAGGCGATTTCTGATTATTCCGGGGTTTTGGATCAGCCGCTCAATGTCTGACGCATTGAACCTTGCCACCTTTTCAGGGTCAAAGCCCCTGTAGGCCTGACGATAATGATCCCTCTTGCGTAAAACAGTGTACCAGCTCAAACCGGCCTGGGCCGCCTCCAGCGTCAGGAATTCAAAGATGGTCCTGTCGTCAAACACCGGAACACCCCACTCCTTATCGTGGTATTCGACATACTCCGGTTTGCTGAGATCAACCCACGGACAACGGCGACTTTCAATACGCGATTTCTTATTCATAAATGTGCTCGTCAAGTTTTACTCACCTCCTTCACCCAACAGCTTGGAAGGAACGATAATGGGCTACTTCATTGCCTTTGGCTGCCAGAGCCCAAATGTCGCGCCGGTCGGATCTGTAATCACGCTGAACCACCCCATGTCCGGGACCTCGGTGACCTCCTTGCAAATTGTGGCCCCGAGGGCCTGCGCCTTTTTCGTCGAGGCTGCAATGTCAGCAACCATGATATACGGAAGCCAGTTGTCCAGAATGCCGGGATCAGGCTTCTTCATCATCCCTCCGCCCGTTCCCTCACCGACCTCGATTATTGTATAGTCCATGCCCGGGAATTCTTCCAGCTTCCAGTCGAACATGCCTGCGTAGAACTTCTTTGATTTTTCCAGGTCTTGTGTCTGCAATTCAATGTGCACAAATGGATTTGGCATGTTGCACCTCCTCAAGGTTATTCATAAGCCCAATATAGCAGGTATATGCCTCCTGTCAATCTATCCCATATCACCCAGTTCACGGTTTACGCCTGTCCCCCATCTGATTCTACACGCCGATCACTGTGGTATAATGAAGCATTCCCGGAAGGAGGTATATATGCCCACAGCAGCAAGACGTAAAGATGATCACATAAAAGTCAAACAATTCCTTACAGACACAAAAGGCCATAAAATGGCGGCTGTTATCGATATAGAGGAGTTTAACAGAGTGAAGGCTGTTCTGAACCTCATACCCTCTTCAGAAGCATGGCTTTACAAGAACAAGAAGGCGCTGGATAGCGTTCAAAGGGGACTAAAACAGGCGGCTAAGGGTAAAGTGACGAGACTCAACCCCGACGAACTGTAGGACTGTCCCTTGTTTGAGATACTCACTACCGACGAGGCCAGGGAACAGCTAAATAGGCTTCAGGCAGACAAGGGACTTGCCAAGCGGTATAAAGCCGTAAAGAAGGCCCTTCTCTTCCTTTCCAAAAATCCAAGGCATCCCGGTCTTCGGACTCATGAGTTTACAACTTTGAAAGGCCCCAGGGGAGAAAAGGTTTTTGAGGCATATGCTGAGCAATCCACTCCAGCCGCTTACAGAGTTTTCTGGTATTACGGGCCTGAGGAAACCCAGATCACCATCGTCACTATCACACCTCATCCGTAAGCATGTCCCCCATTGCTTCCCCTGGCTTCCTGCACTACTTTCCGCCCCAGCGGATCAGCGGAGGCTGACTCAGACGGCTTTCTGCTCATCTCCTGATTCAGTTATAATCTGGAACATGGACTGCGGGAGTAAGCGAGGAGGAAGTACATGCTTTTGATTGTGCATGGGGGAGCGGGAGAACGAAGGCCGACGAAGAAGGCTTTGAAGACCCTTTCCTGGTCCCTCTCGCATGGATATGGAATACTGGAAAACGGCAGGACGGCCCTTGATGCGGTGGTCGGGGCGATAACCGTGCTCGAAGACTCGGGGATATTCAATGCCGGAACAGGCGGCAACCTCCAGCTTGACGGGATCAGGAGGCTGGATGCCTCGGTGATGGAAGGGAAGAAACTAAAGACAGGATCGGTGATAGGCGTTGAAGGGGTAAAAAATCCGGTTAAACTCGCCCGGCTGATAATGGACCTGCCCAATACGATGCTGACGAATATCGGAGCAAAGAGGATCGCAAAGGCAAATAACCTTGACCCCTTGCCGGGACCTGACAGGCGGGCTTTGGAGAAGCTTGAGAAGATAAAGAGAACGAAAAAAGACTCGCCTCGCATATTCAAGAATTACTTTTCGACTGTGGGCGCAGCAGCTCTCGATAGTGAAGGGAATCTCGCTGCCGGCGCGTCCACCGGCGGCATCCATGCGATGCTGCCGGGCAGGGTCGGAGACACGCCGATCATCGGCGCAGGCGTTTACGCCGAAAACTCGCAAGGCGCTGTTTCATGCACCGGCATAGGGGAATATATACTCAGGCTTGCCCTCGCAAAAGAGATATGCATGAACCTTGGCAGCATGACTCCCCGTGCTGCTTCCCGCCGCTCTCTGAAAAGACTCCTCAGGACAGGCGGCGCCGCAGGAGTAATAGTGCTCGATACGCAGGGCCGTTTTTCGATAGTACATTCAACCCGATTCATGGCTGCGGGGTACGCGCATAGAAAGGGAATCACTGTCAAAGAAGGCTTTAGTTTGCTTTGAAAGACCTTCATTAAAGCAGACACGGGGCAGTTTATTTGGATTAAAACAGACCGGGAACCCACTCGTCGGGTGCGATAGAGAAAAGCTCAGAAGGGGTCATGTCTGAGCACAATTGTCCCTTTCCATCCTCCTGAAGTGCCTCTCGAAAATCTTCCTGAAATGGAAACCGTAGATGGAAAAGGTCACGGCCATGGGCAGGAGTTTGGGCTTCCTGAAGAGGGACCAGAAGACAAGCCTCCAATAGTAGAAACGCTCCTTTCTGAGCATCCCCAATATGAACACAGACTTGAATCCGGCCTTCAAGTAGCTGTACCGCAGCTGCACTACCTTCTTCTGCATAGGCTGGAAATCCTTCATGAAGCGTTTGACCCTCGCGTAATAATGCTTCGGGGAATAAATGGTCTCTATGATCTGCCTGTATCCCTTGATAAGCTTTTCATAACTCATCTTGGGGATGAAGTTCATGGAGAGGTCTGTGTTGTCTCCTGTGGCAGTCTTTAACAGCCTGTTCTCTGTGACCAGCCGCTCGTAGAGTTTTGTGCCACGCGGCGCGTTCAGGAGCCCCACCATGGCGGTCACGATCCCGCTCTCCTGGATAAAGGTTATCATCTTCTCGAAGATCGAAGCAGGGTCCTGGTCGAACCCCACAATAAAACCGGCCTGGACTTCCAGCCCGAAGTCCTGTATCTTTTTGACACTGGCGATCAGGTCGCGGTTCCTGTTCTGCACCTTGTCGCACTCGATCAGGCTTTCCTCGTGCGGCGTCTCTATGCCGATAAAGACCGTAAGGAACTCCGCCTGCGCCATCATCTTCATGAGTTCCTCGTCGTCAGCCAGATTGATGGAGGCCTCGGTCGAGAAGTAGAAAGGCCGCTTCCGCTCCTCCATCCACTGGATAAGCGACGGGAGGATATCATCCTTAAGCTTCTTTTTATTGCCGATGAAGTTGTCGTCCACAAAAAAGACCCCCTCCCTCCATCCGAGGGAGTATATCTTCTCCAGTTCCGCGATAAGCTGCCCTGCGGACTTTGTCCTGGGGACCCGGCCGTAGAGCGATGTGATATTGCAGAATTCGCAGTCAAAGGGGCATCCCCTGGAATACTGGATGTTCATGGAGGAATAGTGCCGCATGTCTATCAGCTCCCATAGGGGAATGGGAGTTTTCGTCATGTCCGCCTTTTCAGCGGATGCATAGAGCGGTTTCGGCCTTCCCTCCCTTAGGTCGTTGAGAAAGGGCTGCATCGTTATTTCCGCCTCATTGAGCACCAGGTGGTCCACATCCCCGAACTCTTCGTAGTCATTGCTGAAAAGGGGCCCGCCGGCCACGACCTTGACATCCAGTTCCTTGCATCTGGCGAGCACGGCTTTCACGGATTCCTTCTGCACAGACATGGCGCTGAGAAAGACATAGTCGGCCCACAGGAGGTCCTTGTCCTTAAGCTTCCGGACATTCATGTCCACAAGTCTTTTGTCCCATTCAGGCGGGAGCATTGCTGCCACAGTCAGAAGGCCGAGGGGAGGATAGGCCGCCTTTTTCGAGGTGAACTTCAGCGCGTAGGAAAAACTCCAGAAGGTATCAGGATATTCCGGATACAGCAGCAGGATATTCATACACAAACTCCTTAGACGGGGACAAGACGGTTAATAAAAGGAACACAACGATTGGAGGGCATGTGGGGAGGAAATAAATATACGCTGCAATCGCTTCGCATCGGTTGTTTATTATACCACTAATGACCCGTTTTTCCCCAGATTTTTTCGCGCACCACTTTCCGCCCCAGCTGATCAGCGGAGGCTAACTCAGGCGGGGGTTTATGCCAATCTCCTGATTTGGTTATAATCTGAACCATGGACTACCCTCAGAGGATAAAACAGGCAGTAAATCTTATGAAACAGGCAAGGAGGATTATCGAAGGGTTGAAAGGGTAAGGGGAAAGGCCAGCTTCACAGGGCTGCCCTGAAAACCTTGTTAAAATCATCCATGATCTTCAGAAGCTTATCCGGGAGGATGCCCCGCACCTTCTCGACGATGAAAGGAGGGACGCTTTTATAATAGGCCTGGGCGATGCCCCCTGTGATGCAGGCGATGGTATCGCTATCGCCCCCGAGGGATATGGCGTTTCTGACCGCGTCCTCGTAATCCAGGGATTCGAGAAAGGCGGTGATTGCCTCAGGGACCGAGCCTTGGCAGGTCACATCGAACCTGTAGTCCGGCCGTATATCCTCAAGCTTCCGGTGGAGATTGTATTTGAACCGCTTCTCTATAAACCTCTGAATCCCCTCTTTGCTCTCTCCTTCCCGCGCGAGAAAGACTGCGGCGGCCGTTGCCTGAGCCCCCTTTATCCCCTCCGGATGGTTATGCGTCACCTCGGCGCTCCTCCTTGCTTCATCCAGGACTGCTTCGAGCGAGGGGAAGGCAAACCCTACAGGGCTGACCCGCATCGCCGCGCCGTTGCCGAAGCTGTTATAGGGCCTCGGATGGTCTGAAAAAAGCCATTCCCTAAAGAGGCCTCCATACCCGGCATCAGGATATCGCCGGCCGTATTCCCTGTAGGTCGTCGCATAGTGCTTTCCGTTCAGGATGCAGTCTGCGACAGCGATGGTCAGCACCGTATCGTCGGTAAACCGGCAAGGGCTGCTGAAGATCTCGAATTCCGTCGTCTTAATGTTTTTCCATTCATAGACAGAGCCGATGATGTCGCCTGCTATGGCGCCTATCATGACGATGTTGCGAAAACCGCTGCGGTCAGGACAAGGAATCTCATGGCAGCTTCTCCTTTGCTCACGTATCTGTAAAGAACATCTTCTCTCTTATTCTGTGACATGGACTATTGCCACTTTATTTTTGCCGCTGCATGCCAGATAGAGATCTCCTTCCGGGGTTGCTGCCATATTTCGAACCACTCCGCCTCCGGAGGGGATCGGCCAGCTTGAGAATGATCCGGTCTTCGGATCGAACCTCACAATTGTATTGGGAGTGACGCCCGATTCGCTGTACCAGACCATACTGTCAGGAGTTATTGCTATGGCATAAGGGTTGGAATCCCGGCCGCCTGGCGAGGGCCATTCCTCTGTTTTGCCGTCTGAGGGGTTAAAGCGACCTAATTTCCCGATCGAGTAGTCCGTGAAATAGATAATGTCGTCAGCCGTTATTGCCAGGCGTCTTGGCCTGGCGTCCCTGGGAAGGGGATATTCCCTGATAGTCATAGTATCCGGATCAATGCGCGCAAGTTTATTGGTGCCGAGTTCACAAAAGAAGGGGATGCCTTTTGAATTGACCGCGATCCCATAGGGCCGGGCATTTGGTGTGGGTAATGGTTTGACCTTAATGTCTCCTGTTTTGGGGTTTAGCCGGCCTACCATGTTGCCTGCCTGCACAGTAAACCAGAGAATGCCTTTCCGGTCAAAGACAGGAGTGTGCGGGTCATGTGCCGCCTTCGGAAGTTGATATTCGGTGATCTTGCCGGTTACCGGATTGAGCCGGCCGATATAACCCTTGGCATTGGCAGTAAACCAGACATTCCCCTCTCTATCTGCCACAAGCCCATGGGGGCCCGAGTTGGCAGTCTTCAACGAATATTCCCTGATCTCGCCTGTTTTCGGATTCAGCCTGCCAAGAGTATTGGACCCCATGCCCGTATACCAGAGCGAGCCGTCAGGTCCCAAAGCCGGATCATGAGGGAAGGAATCCGGGGTCGGAAGGGTCCATTCTTTGATAGTGACCGAAACCGGATTGGCGGCAAATACTGTAATCGGTATGGCAATAAGAATAAAAATCTTTATAAGAGATTTGTGTCTCATCTTATTTACCTGGGAGCACTTTATTGTCCGGCTATAATTGAAGTATACAATGACCGGAGAAGGCTGACAAGGCCGCTCCCTAGTCAACTTTTTACCTATTGCTTTTCCCTGGCCTGTCGCCCACCACTTCGCGTGCGGCTTTATCCTCGCGCAGTCGCAGGAAAACAGGCTGCCTCATGATGCCCTCTTCAGTCCAGCCGGATAAAGCAACCTCGCAGACCAGCTTCGGCTTTACCCATGTGACCAGGGTATTGGTCTCCGGCTCTACTTTGAAGGGGCATTTTTCTTGGATCAGGGGATGCAATTTTTCGTGGATTTCCTTCAAATCCTTAGCCGAGAATCCGCCTCCCGAATGGCCGATGTAAATCAAATCACCCCTCTCGAATACGCCCAGGACAAGGGAGCCTAAATATTTTCTGCCCCCGCTCGGTTCCGTGAATCCTGCGATCACACCCTCTTGCGTGAGCCGCGTCTTCATCTTCAGCCACTGCCGGCTCCTTCTTCCCGTCCGGTAGGCGCTTTGTGAATGTTTGGCGATGATCCCCTCAAGTCCCTTTTCTTTGACGACATTGAAAAAAGAGACGCCCTCTTTCGATACGTGATCGCTGAATTTAATTTTCGGGGAAGACGGAAGGATTTTTTTGAGAAGCTCTTTTCTCCTGAGCAGGGGCAGGTTCGTCAGGTCATGTCCCTGAAAGTACAAAAGATCAAAGACGTAGTAGAGCAAATGACCCCTTCCGGATTTCTGGTAATTCTGGAGCATCTGGAAATCAGGATGTCCCTGATCATCCACTACAACAATTTCGCCGTCTAACACCGCCTCAAATCCTAATTTGTGAAGGGACTCCACAAGAGGAAGGAACTTTTGGTTTAGCAATGTCCGCTTTCGGGAATAAAGCGAAACGTCTCCGTCACGGATTTCGGCAATTGCCCGGTACCCGTCCCATTTCACCTCAAAGATCCAATCCGGATGATCAAACGGTTCTTTCCCCAGGGTTGCGAGCATAGGTTCTATGCTGTACGGCATTGGCTTGACCGGCGCATCCTTCAGGTCCTCTATTTCCAGTACTTCCCGAAGACGAATCTGGTTTATTTTTTTTTGTCTAAGAGATTTCTCCGGTTTGGTTCTGAAGACTTCCTCCAGGGTCTTATTGGAGACTACGGAGCGGTTCTCCCTGAGAATGTCACCCTGGATTGCATATCGATCTTTTTTCTTCAAAAGCAGCCACGACTTCCCGTCCCTTCCCGTTTTTACCAAGGCGAATTCACCCTGCAGCTTCTCTCCCGCGAGGACAAACTTCATATTTCCTTTTCTTAAGCCGTCCAAAAGAAGTTTCTCACTCTCTTTTCTGCCTCCTGCGGAAGGGTGATGATAAAAGCCCCTGTCCCAGATGATAACGCTTCCTGCGCCGTAATTGCCCTCAGGGATGACGCCCTCAAAGTCTTTGTAATCAAACGGATGGTCTTCAACCATCACGGCCAGCCTTTTCAGGGAAGGATCCATTGTGGGCCCCTTTGGCACGGCCCAGCTCTTAAGCACCCCTTCCAGCTCGAGTCTGAGATCATAATGGAGGGCCCGGGCCGCGTGCTTATGGACAACAAAAATGAGATGGCCCCCCTTAGTGCGCAGCCCCGGTTTCGGTTCGGGCGTTTTCCCGAACTTCCGTTTGGATGCGTATTCCTTTAATCCCCTGCTGGTCAAATCAGGCTTTCGGGCGAAGGGGCCTGTTCCCATCTGCGTTTTCGTCATAGATAAGGAAGCTTCTGTTTTTTCACGATCACCTCTCGAAAAAGATCACCCTGTTTTTCGGCCCTTCCCACTGCTTCCGAATGCTTGATCTGCAGCTTTTCCGGGTCGCCCTGCTTGGATAAATTCTCCAGTTCCTTCCATGCAAGGGGAAACGAAACAACCGGTTTTTCCCGGGCTCGCAGGGAATACACGCAGATCATCGTTTTTGAAGAGTCGTTTTGAGCCCAGTTGATAAAGACCTTTGCTTTCCGGTATTCCTTTGCCATTTTTGCAGTCACCAAATTCGGATAATTCTTCTGCATTATCTCTGCCACGGCCTTTGAAAATGTCTTGGTGTTCTCAAAGGTCGTCTCTTTGCGATTCAGGGGGACATATACATGGAGTCCTTTTTTGCCAGAGGTTTTTACATAGCTTGTAAGCCGCAACCCGGAGAGAAGGTCCCGAAGCATCAGTGCCACCCGCGCACAACTTAGAATATTTGCCCGATCGCCGGGGTCCAGATCAAAGACCATGGAATCTGGCGTTTCAGGGGAATCGACTCTGGCCAGGGGCACATGGAGCTCAAGAGATGCAAGGTTCTCCACCCACATCAGCGTTGCCAGATCATTGACCAGGCAGACCGTCATCCGCTCTCCCTCATCCGGGCTGACCTCCGCTGTGTTCACCCATTCAGGATGGTGAGAAGGACAACGCTTCTCAAAAAAGAAATCCTTTTCCACTCCTTCGGGATACCGTTTTAAGGTCAATGCCCGGTCTTTCAAATGGGGTAGGATGAACTTCGCAATCCCGAGGTAGTATTCCAGGATGTGGGCCTTTGTGAAACCATAGGAGGGATAGAGGTCCTTTTCAAGGTTCGATAAAGAGAGTCTTCTTCCGGCGATCTCGACGGCTTTTCGGCTCACCGGTTCTTTTTCACTTTACGCATGCTCTCCTTGAGCGCGGCGACCAGATCGGCCGGACCTTCTCCCTCTTCCCCTTCCATTTCAGGGGCCTCCACCGGGGCTTTTTCTTTCGCCTTCTTCTTCAGGAGGTCCATGATTTCTTTCCGGCGCTTGTCCGCATATTTTCCCGGATCAAAGTCCGCCATCATTTTCCTGATGTTTTGTTTTATACGGCTTTTCTCTTCGTCTTCGATCTTTCCTTTCTTCGGTGAGATATCTTCATCGGGAAGTATTTCTTCGCGGTAATGAAGTGTGATGAGGGCCAGCGCTCCCTCCGAGCTATAGACCGCTACGAGATACTCACGCTCTCCCAACACGAATTTTGCGAGTCCTGCCTTGTGCGTCCGGCGCATCACCTCGACCAGCAGCCGATACGCCTTTTCGCCCCCTTTCGAAGGGATGAGATAATACGGGTGATCATAATAGATCGGATCCACTTCATCCATATCGATGAACTCTACGATCTCTATCGTACGGCTCCGTTCGGGTGACACGGACTCCAATTCCTCGTCCGATATCAGGATGTATTTGTCCGGTCCGATTTCGTACCCCCTGATAATCTCATCCGGAGGGACCATTGTTTCTTCTTCCGGGCAGAACATTCTTCTCTGGAGGGGAGAGTAATCCTTGCTGTGGAGCATGCGAAAAGAGACTCGGCCGCTATCGACGGCCTTAACCAAGTCTACCGGGATCGCCACCAGGCTGAAACTGATCGTCCCGCTCCATATTCCCTGCATGACCGCTTCATTCTCCCTGTGTGAAGACGACTTCGATGGTTTCGAAATCGGATCGCGCGTTTTCATTTAGGCGACTTTCTTCAGGCTCGCTTCAAGGGCCTGAAGCAGCTTATCTGGTGCGGTGGGTTTCAGGCGCCTAGGGCGCAGGACCGCTATTTTTTCTCCACGGGCTTTTTTCTCGATCAGACTTTGGAGCTTTTTCTGGTGTTCGTTTTCGAATTTCTGAGGCTGAAACGGCGCGGTCAATCGATTGATCAAATCACTCCCGATTTTCAGTTCTTTTTCAGACAGAGGAATGTCCGGTAGTTCGAGAGATTTTAGGGAAATAACTTCGTCGGCATACCGCAGAGTGGTCAGGCGAAGAATCTTCCCGCCTGTCTGCAAGGCTCCGAGATAGTACCTCTTTCTCATGGCCCAGGTGCAGATACCTGCTACCTCCATCTCCTTCAAAGCACCGACGAGAGCGTCATACCCTTTCAAAGGAACATCCGGTTCCAGATAATAGACGCGCTCAAGAAAGAGAGGATCGATCTGTTCGGTCTTGACGAATTCGCGGACTTCAATCATCCGGCTGTCTTCCGGGGCGGTCTGTTCGATTTCATCAGGATCGACGATGATATATTTCCCCTCCTCCACTTCAAACCCTTTGACCTGTGCCTCCGTCGGCACCGGTTTTTTTTCAAACGCACAGATCATCTGTTGGCGCAATTTCAGGTGATCGCGCTTGTGAAGGAGGTGAAACTGGATCCGATCTTCCTTGATTGCGGTATGCAGCTTCACGGGGAGATTGACATCCCCGAAATTGATATATCCTTTCCAGATCGCTTTTCCCGCCATTGAAAATCCTCAGCAGTTCCTTTTAAGCCCAGGCCATTTGTTCCGCCCTGTTATGGCCTTACCTATAAGAAAAGTATCGCACAAAATGTCCTGCTGTCAAATGTTATATTTTTTTTGAGAAGATTCGCAGATAAGGCAACGAGGTCGTTAAAATAGATTTGAATCAGTGCTCAGTGGGAGCTCAGGGTTTGCAGACTCGTTTCGGTTCAGCTTCGATTTTCTTTTTTACGCTCTTATTTATTTAACTGTTGAGATCCCCACTCTTGGTCTCTAGTATCATCCCTTTTCTTATAGCCCCTATGCCAGAAAACCTTTCGAATTTCCTCTTAACAAAATGGTAATGCAATACGCTAAGCACAGTGAAGGGCGGATAGAGGATAATGAATATATAAAAGAGATATATCATTGCCTGAATCGTCGGAAATGTCGCCAAAAGACCTCTTACACCGGAAAAACCAAAAACGATCGGCATAATCGTACCTACGAATTTGCCGGCCATTTTTAACTCATGTTCTTTCCGATTGAAGTAACGTATTCCAGTATCGTCCAGGGTCCAGATGCTTGCTAACAGCAAAGATGTCACTGCGGTAACGAGGGATGTAGCCAAAAAAGATTCGATATTAAAGCGTCCCTTTGGAAGAAGGGAATCTGACACTGTTGAACCGGCAACGAGCTGAAGGGCAGTGATAAGTTTTGTATCGAACAGGAGACTCGTGCCAATACACTGCAAAGGACGATACACCCAGATTTTCAACGGGGAAAACGCAGGAGGTGCGGAGTCTGTAACTTTAAGAAGATGGTGTTTCATCTGTCTCAACAACCAGCGATTAAGGGGGAGCACAAGGTAAAGAGTCAGAGACGACAAGACAGCAATCCGGGAAAAACGTAAAATACCCTTTACAATGGCCCTGTCACCTCTTAGAAAAGCGAACTCTCCAAGCAAAAGGGAAAGCACTATGCTCAGCGTCAAGACTAAAAGAGCAGGCCATAGAGCCTTAAGCCAGTAAATCAAATTAACCTCATTAAGCAAATCATAGGCGCGCCACTCATCTTTTGTCAAACAAGGACAAAACGATCCTAACTCTCGCCAGACCTTGAGAAATCCGTAATTATCCCTGACATCCGCAAATAATTGGCAGGTGGTATACTCTATAGAGAGAAAAGAAAAAGCTGACAGTATTTACCAAGGAATCTCGGAGAGCCATGAAGAACAATGAAGAAGTGGCATCTGGACAAGAAAAAGAGTCCCTAAAGAAGTTTTTCCCTCCCCTGCAGTGGTGGCCTGCAGTCAGCCGTCGCAGTACGCGGGCTGACATTATCGCAGGCATAACCGGTGCGATTATAGTTCTTCCGCAGGGAGTGGCTTTTGCAATCATTGCAGGACTGCCTCCCGAATACGGTCTTTATTCCGCAATAGTTCCTGCTATTATTGCCGCTTTATTCGGGTCATCCCATCACCTCATCTCCGGTCCTACGACGGCAATATCGATTGTGATCTTCACCGCACTCAGCCCCCTGGCTCCCCCTTCAAGCGCTGAGTATATTCAGATGGCATTGACCCTGACCTTTCTCGCCGGATTTTTCCAATTGGCGCTGGGAGTTGCCCGTCTCGGTGCCCTGGTGAATTTCGTTTCTCACTCTGTAGTTGTAGGGTTCACCGCAGGTGCTTCAATACTCATTGCGACAAGCCAGCTCAGCAATATCCTGGGCATCACCGCACCAATAAAACACTCTTTCATCCATATTTGGGCAGATATGCTATCGCGCCTTTCCGAGACCAACCTCTATGTCCTTTCCATAGGTCTCAGTACGTTAATTATCGCAGTAGTTCTTAAAACCCTGAAGCCCAAGTGGCCGGGAATGCTGATAGCGATGATCGCAGGCAGCGTCATGGCCCTGCTCATGAAGGGTAACGAGCACGGTATTCGACTCGTGGGCTCTCTTCCCGGTCATCTTCCTCCCCTATCACATCCTTACATTACGACTGCTTCATTGCGCCAGCTTGCGCCCCCTGCTCTGGCTGTTGCCATGCTTGGGCTTGCTGAAGCAGTCTCCATTGCCCGATCAATAGCAACGAAGTCTGAACAGCTCATTGATAGCAATCAGGAGTTCATCGGTCAGGGACTCTCCAATATCATTGGGAGCTTCTTTTCGAGCTATGCCTCATCCGGATCGTTCACCCGCACAGGGGTGAACTATGAATCGGGCGCAAGGACACCATTGGCGGCTGTCTTTGCGGCAATAACGCTGACCGGAATATTACTGCTCATAGCCCCTCTTACCGCCTATCTCCCGATAGCCTCGATGGCCGGAATCCTGTTTTTGGTTGCGTATAACCTTATCGACACCCACCACGTTGCCTCAATTGTGAGGACAAGCAAGCCGGAGGCCGGAATACTCATTGCGACGTTTCTCTCTACATTATTTGTGGAGCTTGAATTTGCTATATACGTAGGGGTACTTCTTTCGCTGCTGCTCTATCTTAACCGAACATCTCATCCGACCTTTGTGACCCTTGCCCCTGACCCTGAGAGCAGGAGGAAGACTTTCATAAATGTGCAGAAGAAGCCTCTGTCCGAATGTCCACAACTCAAAATAATCAGGATTGACGGTTCAATCTTCTTTGGTGCGGTAAATCATGTGGTGGAACAATTAGACCAAATAACAAAAAAATACCCTGAACAGGCGCACATCCTGATTGTAGGAGGCGGGATAAACTTCATCGATGTCGCGGGATGTCAGACACTTAACCAGGAGGCTCATCGTCTGCGTGTGAACGGAAGGCAGCTATATCTCTGTTCTCTCAAAGGCGAGGTAATAGACGTCATGAAGCGGGGAGGCTGTAACAAGAGCATTGGAGAAGAAAACGTGTTCCACTCAAAGGTCGAGGCGATAAGGAGTATTGTGCCGAGACTGGACCCCGAAAGGTGTCGGCGCTGTAAGGTGCGGATCTTCCATGAATGCGCACAGATGCCGGGAGCATGAGGTTTGCCTCTCTGCCGACAACCCTGAGAACAATAAGCGAGAACTAATCTTCACCCTTTTTATGGGCATCCATCCTAAAGTCAAGCCAGTCGGGTGTAACCAAAAAGGTTTTGGGGCTTCTGAAAAAGGACAAAGGCCTTTTCACATGGTATGGGTAAGGTTTAAGATGTCTCAAGCCTATAATCTCTTTCAAAGGCGGTGGTGTTGATTCTGAAATCTTCAGGCAGATTCCTGCGCTTACATGAATGGGGAAACAATATCAAACCTTTTCTCCAACCAGGAAATGATGATACGGGAGGACAGCATACTTTACGATATCTCTGAAGCCCGCCTTGAGCATTTGGGACTCAATGGCCTCTTCCGTGACCCTTATCTCAAGGGGAGGACCTTCAGGGGTCTGCTCTTTCTTCCAATCGATAATCAGAAGTTTGCCCCCTCTCCTCAAAAGTCTAAGCGCTTCCCTGAGGATCTTCTGAGGCTGCTCAAGTAGATCGCTAATTCCTCGGACCAATCTTTGTCAGATTTCAGAAAACCCTCTTCATCGACCTCGATTGTTTTGCCTTGAAATTCGATATACCGCGCCGACGATGGCTCCATCCTTAACCTTCCCACAGTCTATAATTATAACTCTTTAACTCTGGGGTAGCTCTGCCTTGACAACCAAAACAGCGCAGGCTGTATGGCCGATAACCTTTTCTGTCGTGCTTCCCATAAAGACTTTTCTTAATCCCGTTTTCCCATACGCTCCCATAACTATTAAGTCAACAGCCCTGCCACCTGCTGTCTCAATGATAACATCGTAAGGCTTGCCGATAGGTGTCAATGCTTCTGCGGGTATGCCATCCTTTTGGGCCATTTCAATGACTCTGCTGACATTGGTTTTTGCTTCTTTCAGCTCGGCTTCCGAGTGTGCTACAGAAAGTGCGATAATATTGCTTCCACAGCGTTTCGCAATTCCAATCGCCTCTGAGGCTGCTGCTATGCTGTGCTCTGAACCGTCTGAAGCAAGTAATATGTTTCTGTACTCAATCCTTGCTGCCTTTGGAACAACTAAAACCTTGCAGCGTGAATGACCAATGACTTTTGTAGCCACACTACCCATCAATACCTTCATCAGTCCTGTTCGACCATGTCTTCCTATGATTATCATGTCGACCGTCTTCTCAGCTGCTGTATCTACTATGAGTTGATAAG
>Ga0335070_10001052_pt1 | contig 31575 bp, 27 predicted proteins | sample Lox_Sample_13_FD_206722 | JGI IMG/M metagenome (GOLD analysis project Ga0335070, IMG submission 206722) | Soil microbial communities from Loxahatchee National Wildlife Refuge, Florida, United States - Lox_Sample_1.3 | ecosystem: Environmental > Terrestrial > Soil > Wetlands | place: USA...
CTTCATCGCCAGTACCTTCGTGATCGCTGCCGTCAATGTCGTCTTCCCATGGTCTACGTGCCCTATCGTCCCTACGTTTACATGAGGCTTTACCCGCTCAAACTTTGCCTTTGCCATATCTCCTCCTTTATTCTCCTTTAACCTTTGCGATTATCGCATCAGCTATACCCTTCGGCACATCTTCATAATGGGAGAATTGCATGGTGTATGTTGCTCTTCCCTGGGTCTTTGACCTGAGATCAGTCGCATATCCGAACATCTCTGAAAGAGGCACCTCAGCCCTGATAATCTGGGCATTCCCCCTTTTTTCCATCGACTGTATCCTGCCCCGGCGCGAATTAAGGTCTCCCATGACATCACCCATATATTCTTCCGGCGTCACCACCTCCACGCTCATGATAGGTTCAAGGAGAACGGGCTTGGCCTTCTTTGCGCCGTCCTTGAACGCCATGGAACCGGCAATCTTAAAGGCCATCTCAGAAGAATCCACCTCATGGTATGAACCGTCGTAAAGGGTTGCCTTCACATCTACCACAGGATATCCGGCAAGCACTCCGGTATCGAGGGCTTCCTTGATCCCCTTTTCGACTGCAGGTATATACTCGCGCGGTATCGCACCGCCGACCACCTTGTTGACGAACTCAAATCCCTTTCCCGCCTCCACCGGTTCGAGCTCGATCAACACATGCCCGTACTGTCCGCGGCCTCCGCTCTGTCGTACAAACTTCCCTTCCGCTTTCGTCGCCATCCTGATCGTCTCCCGGTAGGCGACCTGAGGCTTACCGACATTCGCACCGACCTTAAACTCCCTAACCAGCCTGTCTACGATGATCTCGAGATGAAGCTCTCCCATACCGGAGATAATCGTCTGGCCCGTCTCTTCATTGAAAGAGACCCTGAACGAAGGGTCCTCCTGGGCAAGCTTTGCGAGGGACTGGGAAAGTTTCTCTTGGTCGGCCTTTGTCTTCGGCTCAATCGCTACGGATATAACAGGTTCAGGGAATTCTATCGACTCGAGGATCACGGGCGACTTCTCGTCGCAGAGGGTATCGCCGGTAAGGGTGCTTTTCAGTCCGACAGCCGCCGCAATATCGCCGGCAGCTACCTCCTTGATCTCCTCACGCTTGTTGGCATGCATCCGCAAAAGTCTACCGACCCTTTCTTTCGTATCCTTTGTGGAATTATAGACATAGGAACCGGCACTGAGGACGCCGGAGTATACCCTTATAAAGGTGAGCTGCCCAACATAGGGATCCGTCATCACCTTAAAGGCAAGGGCTGAGAATGGTTCTCCATCACCGGCCATTCTCATCACCTCGGAATCATCGGAAGGGCTTTTCCCTGTCACCGGAGGGACATCGAGGGGGGAAGGAAGATAGTCCACAATCGCATCAAGGAGAAGCTGCACTCCCTTGTTCTTGAATGCAGAGCCGCAGATTACCGGAGTCAGTTTCAGTTCAATGGTACCCTTTCTGATCGCATTCTTGATCTCCTCTTCCGCCACATCCTCGCCTCCGAGGAACTTTTCCATGATTCCTTCGTCTATGTCGGACAATGCCTCGATCATCTTTTCCCTGTACTCCTGCGCCTGAGGAAGGAGATCTTCAGGTACGGCATCTTCGACATATTTTGCCCCGAGGGTCTCATCATCAAAGTAGATCCCCTTCATGCGCACCAGGTCTATGGACCCTCTGAATCTATCTTCGGCCCCAATCGGGATCTGTATCGGAACGGGATTTGCGCCAAGACGGTCAACCATCGTCTTCACACTCATGAAAAAATCTGCACCCACCCTGTCCATCTTATTCATGAAAGCGATTCGCGGGACACCATATTTGTTGGCCTGTCTCCAGACGGTCTCAGACTGCGGCTCCACCCCAGCGACAGAATCGAATGCTGCTACGGCGCCATCAAGGACCCGTAATGACCTCTCGACCTCGATGGTAAAGTCAACGTGCCCCGGAGTGTCGATGATGTTTATCCTGAAGTCTTTCCAGGAACACGTGGTCGCAGCCGAGGTGATGGTGATGCCTCTCTCCTGCTCCTGCACCATCCAGTCCATAACAGCAGTGCCGTCATGGACCTCGCCTATTTTATAAGTAACTCCTGTGTAGTAGAGGATCCTCTCGGTAGTCGTGGTCTTTCCGGCATCTATGTGGGCCATGATACCAATATTGCGCGTCTTCTCTAAGGGAAATCTCGACAATGCTCAGCTCCTCTATCCTTCTTACCATCTATAATGTGCAAAGGCCTTGTTGGCCTCAGCCATGCGGTGGGTGTCTTCTCTTTTCTTTATGGAAGCTCCCGTATTATTAAATGCGTCAACCAATTCCCCTGCCAGCCTCTCTCGCATTGTCTTTTCGTTCCTTGCCCGGGAATAGTTGATAATCCATCTGAAGGCAAGGGCAGCCCTCCGCTGAGGCCGAATCTCGATCGGCACCTGATAGGTTGCACCGCCGACCCGCCGGGGCTTCACCTCGAGAACGGGCTTGACATTCTCGATGGCTGTCTTGAAAACCTTAAGGGGGTCATTCCCCGTCTTTTCCTTTATAATATCAAAGGCTCCATAGGTGATCCTTTCGGCTGTGGACTTCTTGCCGTCCTCTAGCATGACATTAATAAATTTACTCAGCAACTTACTGTTATATTTCGGATCGGGAAGTATCTCTCTCTTCTCTGCAACTCGTCTTCTCGGCATGTCTTACTCCGCTACTTTGGCCTCTTCGACCCGTATTTTGATCTTCCTCGCCTTCTGTCTGCAACTCCGACAGAATCGAGAGTGCCCCTGACAATGTGGTATCTCACCCCGGGGAGGTCCTTTACCCTGCCACCACGTATCATGACAATCGAATGTTCCTGCAGATTATGTCCAACGCCAGGGATATAGGCAGTCACCTCCATACCGTTTGTCAGCCTTACCCTTGCCACCTTTCTCAAGGCTGAGTTCGGCTTCTTCGGTGTGGTCGTATAAACCCTCACGCATACGCCTCGCTTTTGGGGGCAGTTCTTGAGAGCAGGACTCTTGGTTTTCCTCTCCACTGCCTTTCGTCCCTGTCTCACTAGTTGGGCTATTGTCGGCACTTCTCCTCCAATTCGGTTTCGGTACTAACGTTCTTATCCCCACGCTCAATGGGAGGCTTTTAACGGAAGACCTATATTACAAGAGAATTATTTTTTTGTCAAGAGTCTCTCGGGATTGCGGATGCCCGTTTCTGTAATAACGTCTGGAGTTATCCCGATTTGCCTTAAAACTGACACGGAACCCACAATCGTTATGCCGCTGCCAGTGAGCACGCCCTTTGAATCATACAGGGGCTTCCCCTTCTTGGCGCCTTTCACCGAATCTGAAACAAGGACAATCCTGTCATGTCCTTTGAGGGAGAAGATAAGCTTCAAGGTTTCTGGATGAAGATGGATCCCATCCGCTATTACCTCAATGTATATATCCCTGTCGAGGAGTCCAAAACCCGCCAGACCGGGTTCACGGTGGTGAAAGGGTCTCATGGCATTGAAAATATGGGTCAGTCCTCTTGCGCCGGCCTTCTTGCCGTCGGCTCCCTGCTGATAGGTTGCATCAGAATGTCCCATGCTCACTATGATTCCCGTCTCTGCGCACTTTTCGATTATCGTGAGGGCATTGGGCAGTTCAGGGGCGATCGTTATTATTCTGATGATCTCTTCGTATCCGGCGATGAGCTTTTTGAGCGCCGATAGCGCCGGTCTTATGAAAGACGCCTCGTCCAGGGCCCCACACCTCTGGGGGTTCAGAAAGGGCCCCTCGAGGTGAACGCCTAAAATGTCTGATGCGCGATGTGTGACGAATGAGCTGCCTTTTCTGTCTGTTATAGGGTATCCTGAATCCTCAATCCTCTTTCTCCTTTGCATTGCCATCGCTGTTCTCACAGCCTCCATATGCTGCCTCATCACCGGTATCGGTGCAGAATAGATAGTTGGAAGGATAGCGGCAGTCCCTGCCTTTCCGTGCAGCTCTGCTATCTTCAAGATTCCGAGAGGATCGGAAGTCCTGGTATCGTATCTGCCGATCCCATGGGCATGGAGATCAATAAATCCTTGCAGCCCCATAGGGTTTTATTCTACCATTGCACCTTCCGCTAATGTAAGATGTATGTCAGGAGAGGGGCCGTCGATCCTTTTTTCTTATACCATCAAAAGTGTTATAGTGTTTATCGATGCCATGAGAGAACAAGCGACTATCGTCAGCACATCAAATCCTCATGTTAAAGAGGCCCTCGTCATCAAGGAAAAGAGGAGCAGATACCGTCATCATGCTTTCCTTGTGGAAGGGCCTCACCTTGTCGATATGGCGATAGGGTCGGGAGCGGTTATAAAGAAGGTCTTTTTTACCGAGGACTATCTTTCACAACGGGGAGGGGTGCATCGGTTGCGGAACGTCAGAGACAGAGGCGCGCTCTTGTTTCGGATCAGCAGACAGATTCTTTCGACACTTGCAGATACCGAAACACCACAGGGCATTATCGCTCTGGTTTCTTACCATCCCTCAGCCCTCGACATGATTCCGGAAAAGGATATTCCCCTTCTTGTCGTTATCGACAGGATCCAGGATCCAGGTAACCTCGGGACCGTTATCCGGACCTCTGATGCGGCAGGCGCTGATGCACTCATAATCCTGCCGGGGACTTGTGACGCCTATATGCCGAAGGTGATACGGGCAACTGCAGGGAGTATCTTCAATATCCCCCTTGTGTACACAGATGCCGCTTCCTTAACAGCACATCTCAGGGGAAAGGCGATAAAACTCCTCGTGACCGATGCCCACGCATCCGAAAGCATCTATGATGCCGACCTTTCAAGACCTCTTGCCCTTGTCTTTGGAAACGAAACCGAAGGGGCTAGCAAGAAAATGAAGGAACAGGCAGACGCCCTGATAAAAATACCCATATTCGGCAGGGCCGAAAGCCTGAACGTAGCACTTTCTGCTGCCATATTCCTCTTCGAGGCTGTCAGGCAGAGGAAAGGGCGTTCCTGATCGTCTCTGCGATCTCTTTCATGTTATGGGGTTTCTGGATTGCTGCCCTTCGATGCATAAAGTTCGAGGGCTTCCTGGCCATCAGACGCTTCAAGGACCTCATATCCGAGTTCCTGCAAAACATCCCGTGCACCTATCCCAGAATACTTTTCCCCTCGGCGAGTCTCCTGTATATGACCAATCCGCCTGCCAAAGCACCCAGGAGCCAGAGAGAGCCTGACAGATAATAGCCGAGGATGAGCTTTCCGCTTCCGATCGTCAGCCCAATGATAAAGATGCAGCCCCACAACCAGCCCTTGAGAGCATCATCGAGATTGCTGCCGTTCTTTGGTTCATCGAGGAGTTTCTCGATCGGTCTCCATCCTCCCCCGCCGGGTGATGTCTTTCTGAAAAACTCGATGAGCTTTCGTTCCTCCGTAGGTTTCGTGAGATACGTCACCAAAAGCCAGACTGCCGTTGATCCCCCAATGATCATGATGAGCTTAATGTAGTAAGGGGCATCGCTCAGTGATGAATGGGTATAGGCAAGTATTGTAAGAAGAGTCGAGGCGAGCATAGCCGAGATCTCGCTCCATGCATTTATCCGCCACCAGAACCACCTCATGATGTAAACAAGTCCTGTGCCCGAACCAAAGGCAATCAGGAATTTAAAAACACCCACGATTGATGTTGTGTAGTATGTGATCACCGCTGTTAGAAGAGAGAGGACGAGGGTGGAAAGGCGGGCCACATTCACGTAGTGTCTTTCAGGAGCAACCTTCTTCAGAAAAGGCCGATAAAAATCGTTCACAAAATAGGCTGACGAGAGATTCAGGTAGGTGCTTAGGGAGGACATAAATGCCGCAAAAAAGGAAGCGAGCATCAGTCCCCTCAGCCCTGACGGCAGGAGGTTGACCATCATCTGCGGATAGACGGCCTCGTGGTCTTCGACCTGAGGGTAAAGAACGAGCGATGCAAGTGCCGCGAGAACCCACGGCCATGTTCGAAGGGCATAATTCGCCACATTGAAATAGAGGGTTGCGTACAGGCTCTGTTTCTCGTCCCTGCACGATGACATCCTCTGGACAATTACCCCCCCGCCGTCTGAAGAATATTTTGACCACCAGCTTAACCCGATATAGCCAAGGAATGTCATACAGGCCATGCCGAAGAAACCCTCGTCCAGGGGCGGGAAAAAACCGAGGGCCCTTTGATCAAGATGGGTCTTCATGACGGAGATGCCTCCAACTGAGTTGACAGATGCGGCGGCAAGGACGATTGCCCCGATCATAGCGATAATGAACTGAAAAAAATCGGTTGTGACCACACCCCAGTAGCCTGATAGCATGGCATAGGCGAGGGTAACTGAGCTCGCCGCGAGAATGCTCTCCCACTTACCCCAACCCATGCTCACATCAAGGATCTTTGCCATGGCAAGGATGATCTGTGCCTTGATGATCGTATGGATCACCGCAGAGAAGTAGATCGCCTTGAAGCCCCTGAGCATCGAGGCCGATCTACCGGAGTAGCGGATCGTAATGAGCTCAACGTCCGTTAAAACACCGAGCCTGCGCCAGAGCCGGGCGAAGAAGAAGACAGACATCATCCCCGAAAGAATAAAGCACCACCACTGCCAGTTCTCATAAATACCATGCTGCCTCACGAGGCCCGTCACATAGAGGGGGGTATCGGCAGAGAAGCTCGTCGCAACCATCGAGGTCCCTGCGAGCCACCAGGGGAGATTTCTTCCTGAGATGAAGAATTCGCTCATACTTGACGACGCCCTCTTTGTAAAATAGAGGCCGATGAGGAGAGAGGCGATCATATAGAGGAGAATAATCGTCCAATCAAGCAAGGAAAGATTCATCTGAAGCTCCCTTTCGGAATCAATGCTTCCCCTCCTTGCCAAGCTCAGAAAGAGTGAGGGACGGTTCATGGGAACCGCTTTACCGGCAAACGTAAATCACGCCCAGCAAGGGTGGAGCCTGTATCCCCAGTCGAGGGATAAGCGCTGTGATATTATATACCATGCCGAAGGCGATATCACAACTCGACACTGGGTTATTCTTCCTGATTAATCAGCACCTTCGGAACAGTTTCTTCGATGCGGTGATGCCGTTTATCACACACTGGTCCTATCTCATCATCCTTCCCCTTCTTTTCGCAGTCTTCTTAAGAGACAAGAAAGATGGCCTCGTAATCTTTGTTGTGGCCTCCTGCTCGCTGCTCCTCGCTGATGTTGCGGGCAGCGCCGTCAAGCATCTCATACAGAGACCGAGACCCTGCGATGTCCTGGAAAACGTTCACCTCCTTGTCGGGTGCGGCAAGGCCTTTTCGATGCCCTCAAACCACGCCACAAACTCCTTTGCTTTTGCTTTCCCTTTCGTTGTCATGTCCGGGAGTCGTCTGAGATACCTCTTCGCCGTTGTTGCCGCTCTCGTCTGCTATTCGCGGGTCTATGTCGGTGCTCATTATCCGGCTGACGTTCTTATCGGTGCACTCCTCGGATCACTCATGTCTATGTCTGTTGTCTATCTCTACCGGTGGTCGGAGAGGAGATTCAGAGATCGGCCTTACACCACGGTCCTCATGGTATTCTTTCTTGCTCTCAGCCTGTTCAGGACATACTTCATCCTCGACGGCCCCCTCGATCTCAGCCCCGACGAGGCCCACTACTGGGAATGGTCACGGAGGCTCGATCTGAGCTATTACTCCAAGGGGCCTCTGATCGCCTACCTCATTGCTGCCGGCACATCCCTCATGGGCGATACCGTCTTCGGCGTTCGATTCCTTGCAATCGTCTTTTCGACCCTTACGAGCATTCTTCTCTACAGGCTCGGCAGAGAGTTTTATGGTGAAACGACAGGCACGGCATCGGCATTGCTCTTTCAGGTGATTCCCCTCTACGCCCCTTTTGGCGTGATCTTCACCATAGATTCGCCGTTTCTCTTTTTTTGGGTGCTCTCGTTGTATCTCTTCTGGAAGGCGATAGACCATGAAAGGTGTCAGCAGGATGGAAAGCTTCAGGGTGCCGGAAACTCTGGTTCTCCGCTGTCAGGGCAGCTCCGCTCTTGGCTCCTGCTTGGGCTCTCAATAGGCCTCGGTCTGCTCACGAAATACACGATGGTCTTTTTCATCTTCTCCGCATTCCTTTTCCTGATCTTTTCCGGAGAGAAAAGGGCGCTCCTCAGAACCGGTCTCCCCTATCTTTCCATCCTCGCGGCTTTTGTCGTTTTTTCCCCCGTGCTCATCTGGAACGCACAGAATGGCTGGGTGACGATAAAACATACCGCCGGTCAGGCCCACGTGGCAGAGGGCCTGAGGATATCGATAGAGAGCTTTCTTGAATTTGTCGGCTCACAACTCGGCGTCATAACACCTGCCATGCTGGTTATGATGACGTATGCCATCTTCAGGGGTTATCCCTCTGCGTTGAGCGCCCCGTCTGCCTTCCTCTTCTGGTTTTCCGTCCCCATCGTTCTCTTTTTTGTCCTGAAGAGCCTCCAGGCAAAGGTCCAGGCGAACTGGGCAATGACGGGTTATATCACCGGGATCATCGCCTTCTCAGAGCTCTACGTCAGCCGGTGGAAGCAGAACAGTCCAGGGAAGAAGAGGCTCGTCATAATCGCAGTTGCCTTTGCCCTTGCCTTGACGGCCGTTGCTCATTTCCCTGCAACCTTCTCGATCCCCGTGAAGCTCGATCCCTCGGCGAGGCTCAGGGGATGGCAAGAACTCGGCAACGAGGTGGCCGCAATCTATTCAGCTATGGCAGGAACGGGAAAGGTCTTTATCTTCTCCGACAGCTACCAGACGTCGAGTGAGCTCGCCTTTTATGTGAAGGGTCATCCCGTTACCTACTGTGCCAATCTGGGGAGGAGGATGAATCAGTATGACCTCTGGCCAGGTTTTCATCATCTCATCCATTATGACGGGATTTTTGTTACAATAGGCGATGTTGATCTGGACCCAAGAATCAGGGAGGCCTTCCAGGCTTTTGATAAACGTCTCCTCAAGGTTAACGACAAGGGGCGGCCTCTCCGTGAATATTCGATCTTCATATGCCGTGATTTTAGAGGCATGAGAAAGGAAGCGATAGGGAGTTATTGATGGCGGTATCAGTAGTCGTCCCTCTTTATAATGAGGAAGAGAATGTAGAAATCCTCCATGAGAAGCTCAAGGAAGCACTTGAGGCCATGGGAGTCGAGTACGAAATCATCTATGTCGATGACGGGAGCACTGACCGCACTCTGACACTCCTTGAGCAGATACAGACAAAGGATTCCTCGGTGATCGCCCTCAGCCTGAGGAGGAATTTCGGACAGACCGCTGCCTTTGCAGCGGGATTCGATTTTGCCAGGGGAGACGTCATCGTCACCATGGACGGCGACCTCCAAAATGACCCCAATGATATACCGAAACTCCTTGAACTCATAAAAGAAAACGACCTCGTGAGCGGATGGAGGAAGAGGAGAAAGGATCCCTTTTTCAGCAGAAGGCTGCCGTCGACTATAGCCAATTGGGTTATTAGCAGGGTGACGGGGGTCAAACTCCATGATTACGGCTGTTCCCTTAAGGCTTACCGGAGAGATGTCATCAAGAACCTGCGCCTCTACGGCGAAATGCACCGCTTCATCCCTGCCGTTGCGAGTTGGTACGGGGTGAGGATCGCGGAGATCGAAACCGCCCACCACCCAAGACTCAGGGGGAAGTCGAAATACGGCATATCAAGGACCGTGAAGGTTGTTCTCGACCTTATCACCGTCAAATTCCTCCAGAGCTTTTCTACGAAACCCCTCCAGTTCTTCGGCACCATAGGGATAACGGGTGGCTTTCTCGGCTTTATCCTGCTCTTCTATCTGACCATTGAAAAGCTCATCCTCGACAAGCCAATCGGAGGCAGACCCTTGCTTCTTCTCGGAGCACTTCTCATCATCGTGGGCTTCCAGTTTATCGGCATGGGCCTTCTCGGTGAGATGATCGTCAGGGTCTATCATGAGACCCAGCGCAAACCGATCTATGTCATAAAAAAAGTCCTTGGGCCTGAGAGATAATACCACACCGTCTCGATCTCGTCCGGCGGGCGGCAGGAAGATGGCGTTCATAGCCCTCAAGGTCCTCGTCAGTTCAGGCCTTCTCTATGCGGTCATATCAAAGGCAGGCATCCACAAGGTAAGCGCGACAATCAGCCGTATTGATCCCCGTTCCTTCGCTCTCGCGAGTATGATCTACATCCTCTCCATCTTTGTGTCAAGCCTGCGATGGCAGCTCCTTCTTCCCAAAGGCTTTCGCCTCAGAAAACTCTTTTCCCTCTATCTCATCGGATCATTTTTCAACAACATCCTCCCGGGGATCGTCGGTGGTGATGCGATCAAGGCTTACTATCTGTACCGTGACACCGGCAAGAGTTCCCTGTCCATCGCCTCCGTCTTTACGGACCGGTATATTGGTTTTGCGGCATTGATGCTCTTGGGGCTCGCGGCCTACCCCTTTGGCCTGAACTACTTCAGTGGTTCATACATAGAGTGGGTTCTGCCCCTCATCGTACTCATCTTTGTCACCGGAAGCTTCGTGGTCTTCGGGTTAAGGATCGGTAACAGGTTCCGTCTTGTGTCCCAGTTTTACGACTACCTTTCGTTCTATAAGAACCAGAGGATCACTGTCCTGAAGACCTTTTTCATCTCCCTCATACTACAAATAACAAACATCTGCGCCGTTTACATCATCTGTCTCGGACTAAAGGTGGACATCCCTCTGCTTTCGCTCTTTATATTCATCCCCATCATCTCGACGCTCGCAACCATACCGATCTCCATATCTGGTCTCGGGGTACGAGAGGCGTCTTTTGTCTTGCTCCTCGGTTTCCTTGGGGTCAGCCCGATGCACGCAACAGCCATATCCTTCGCCTGGTTTCTATCAGTTGCCGTGGGAAGCCTCCCGGGCCTCGTTGAATACCTCAGATACAAGAGGGTGGCGTGAACAGCATGGTCATGTTTAGAGTGTCTCGCGGGACGGCAAAGTCGTGGACCACACAAGAAGGAAACTGATAGAGCAAGGCCCCGACTCCGTAGCTTCTTCGTAAAAAGAGAGGACTCCGCTACCATTAACTACTCACAGAACCTGACGCTGCCGAACATCCCGATCATTATGCGGAGTAGCAGCGAAATTCGTTAAGAAGTCAGGACCGAGGGCCAGGTATTGATCACAGCAAGAAAGACCTGAAGACGTCCCTTGTGCTGCAATGTGCTTGCTCTCATCTTTACGCTAAGCAGAACTGAATCGTTCTATTCTCAGTATTCATCATCTCTGTTAACAACATGCTATTCTCTTTAAGCCATTCTCGTTTTCTTTTGTAATCGGGGATTACAGATTCCACTTTTTCCCAGAATCCAGCAGAGTGATCAGCATGTATAAGATGACAAAGCTCATGGACAACTACATAATCAAATACCGATATTGGGGTCATAATTACCTTCCAGTTAAAACGAACAATCCTGGAATGAGAACAACTCGCCCATCTCTTGGCCTGATCCCGAATGATTATTTTTAGGGGCTTTTTCCCTATAGGAATGGTGTATCTCTCAATCCGTTCGTTTATCTTTTCCTTCGCATGGTCCATATACCATTTCAAAAGGCTCTCAGACACAACTCTTGATGCAGCTTTTCCTTTTATTCCTCTATCAATTTCAATCAGGAACCTACCATTTACTAATTTACAGGTCGGCCCCCGTGCACCGTCTGACCTTAGAATCTTAAGGCGGTATTGACGGCCCAAATAAGGGAATGATTCCCCACTTACAAATTCTTTGAGGATGCCAGCGTTGAATCTTTTCAGCTTCTCCTGCTTCTGAACGATCCAGCGAGCTCGTTTCGATACAATTTCCCTTATCTTTTCTGGTTCCAGAGATTGCGGAGACAGAACCAAAACAGTCGAATCCGAGTGTATATGCAGAGCAACTGTTTTCCCCCGTTTGCCTCGCTTGATCAAATAAGAAATTTTTTTATTGCCGAACGTTATCTGGTTCATGCTAAAGGTCCTTCATTCGAATGGTTGCAAGGTTTACAATACCGTAGATCAGGGGCTCGATTTCTCCTTTCGGACATCCTTTGGCTTTTAGTTTTCTCCGAATAACGCTCCTCATTTCGCGGACAATATCTTCTTTTTCGGGCCAATCAATAACACGCCTGTCTTCAATTACTCTCATAATCTCTTTTGTAAACGCAGCCTGCTCCTTATCAGAATTGTGGAAGAGGGTTTCTTTCAGTGGCTGGAGCAGTCCATAAAACGCTAACTCCTTTGTATCCTTTAATCCCAGCGATTTGGCATAAACCTCTCTCCTCGCTTCGTGCTCCTTCATTTCCAAAAGCTTTTTCAGATATTCAGCCTCGTCTTTTCTCTCTTGCCTGTCCTCTGCAATCAATGATTCGAGCTTATCTTTGAGCGAACCATAAAAAACAGGATCTTCGGATATCTTTTCCAGAATAGTCTGTTTTATGGCATATTCAATATGGCTCGCCTTTGCCCTTACACTGCCTTTAGCTTCAAGCTTTTCCCTAAAATCAGGCGCAGTAATATTAATGGGTTCAAGAATCTCCTCTATGCCCGTATCCACTATGTGGGCGTGAATGAGGGTCTCAACTTTCTTGCTGCAATCTTCAAGGCCTAGTCGATCGTCACGATATAGGTTCTTGGCACCCTCACGGATCGCTCCCAAAAACTTGAAGTCTTCGATATGTGGGCTGACTATCGGGTCCGGCATAAGAAAATCCATGCTTCTTGCAAGTTCTCTGAATGTCATGTCGAAGTGTGCCCTCACGTCCTCCGGCTCCAGTATCTCCATGCATTTCTGCAAAATGTCTTCAGGTCTGGCTCCTGACCGCTTCACCTTTTCGAAGAATTTCATGGTCTCTTTATGCCAGTAAGCAAGATTAGCCAGTTCTTTTTTGACATCCTCAGCTCCGAAGATACCTTCAAGGTCTTCCTTATCAAACATCACCAATGCCTCAGCGAGTTCTTTACCAACGCCGACATAGTCGACCACGAGCCCGAAATTCTTTCTGGGAAAAGTGCGATTGGTCCTTGCGATTGCCTGGAGAAGGGTGTGCTCTCTCAACCGTTTATCCAGATACATCACCTGTTCGACAGGGGCATCAAACCCGGTCAGGAGCTTATCGCAGACGATCAGAAATTCCAGCGGATTCCTTGGATCGATAAATGCCTCTTTAATACTCTCTTCTTTTTCAGGCGTGAGTTTGTATCTCTCCTTCCACTCTCTTGGGTCATCATTGCCTACGGTCATTACCACCACTGAGCGCTCCGGTGATATGAACCTGTCAAGGGTATTCTTATACTTGACTGTGCTCTCCCGGTCGACTGTCACCACCTGTGCTTTAAAGCCGTTCGGCCTTATCACAGCATTGAAATGATCGACTATGTCCCTCACAACCTTCTCGATACGCCGTTCCGCTTTGGAGAGTGTCTCGACAGTGGCGTATTTCCTTTTCAGTCGTGCCCTTTCCTCCTCCGTCTTGTCGTAAAAGAGCTCGTTGAACAGATTATCGATGGAATTGCCGACCACCTGAAGCTTTACCAGCCTACTCGCGTATTTGACCGGGACAATCTCCTCATCATCTTCCGCGTTTTTGATAGTGTAGGCATCGAGGTATTTTTCGCCCGCCGGACTGAAATGCCGATATGTGTTTCTGTCGCGCTTATCAAGAGGTGTCCCGGTAAAGGCAAAGAATGATGCATTCGGGAGCGCCTTTCTCATGTTCAAGGCATAAAAGCCGTATTGTGTTCTGTGGGCTTCGTCTGTCATCACAATAATATTGTCAGACTTTGATATGGGCTCATCCGTCTCTTTTCTGAAGAGGAAGACCGTAGTGAGGATCGTCTGCCCGACATTGTGACTGAGCAGTTCATAGAGCTTCTTATGCGTGCCGCCCTTCTCCTTTATCTGGATCGGATTCGGGAAATTGCAGTTCCTGAAGGTCTTGCCGATCTGCTTGTCAAGGTCAACCCGGTCTGTAACAATGATGATTGTGGGGTTTTTCAGCCTTTTCTCTTCACGCCTCAGCTTGACCGCAGCATAGAGCATGGTAAGAGACTTGCCGGAGCCCTGCCAATGCCAGATTATGCCCCGCTTTTCATCTTCCTGGGTCACCCGTTTGAGAATCTTATTGACTGCCCTGAATTGCTGATACCTGCAGACCTTCTTGACTGTCTTTCCCTTGTCATACTCATAGACAATAAAATTCCTGATGATATCCAGCAGATTGTTCTTATTGAGCACCCCGGCGATGAGCACTTCCTGGGCAGTGGGATTATCTGATAAGTCGCCTTTCTCGATGAGTCCAAGCTCAAGCATCTCCCTGACGCTCGGATGTTCAGCCATATTCGGGAACTTCTCAGTGCCTTTATCTTTCCATTCGTGGAATTGCTCAGGTTCTGCGCCGACTGAACCATACTTTGCGCCGAAAAGATTCAAGCCAATAAGTATCTGATTCGTGTGGAACAACTGCGGAATCTCTTCCTGATAACGGACGAGTTGAGTCAGCGCCTTACTTAATCCGGTCTGCTTTGCGACAGGACTTTTGCATTCAATAACAACAAACGGGATACCGTTTATAAAGATGACAATATCAGGTCTGTCTGTTTCAGACGGGCCTTTTACCCAGAACTGGTTGACGACCAGAAACTCGTTATTGTCGGGGTTATCGAAATCTATGAACCGGACAGTTTTTTTCTGCCTCTTCCCACCAATGTCCTGATCGATGCATATCCCGGCGACAAGGTCTTTATGAAACTTTTGATTGGCCTCGATAAGCCCTTCGGCCTGAATATGAGTGACACGCCTGACGGCCTTCTCGATTCCATTGTCGGCGACATCTTTATTGATCTCTTTCAGTTTCTTCCTCAGCCTTGAGACAAGAACAACTTCCCGCCTGCTCGTGCGCTCGCAGTGCTCTTTCAATTCAGGGTCTAATTCATCGCCGTTGATATACGTATAACCGAGCCGCCTCAACTGCTCGATGGCAGGCTTTTCGGAAAGGTTATCTTCATTAAATATCGACTTTGGCATGTTAGTGCAATTTTACTCTAACTCTGCCGGTTAATAAAACCTGCATGAGGGATTTTTTGAGAGATTTAAAATATGTTTTCTGCACTTCCTCTTGTTTTATCTCTGTATGTGTGGAACTGAGAACTTCTGCAATTTTCTTTTGTTCTGGAATCGGAGGTAAAGCTATGGGCGTTTCTTCAACCTGCAAGGAATTTAGATGTGGTTGAGCAGACCTTTCCCTAAGCGATGCAAAATACCCTTTCTGGATGATGTTTGACAGCAGGTAGTTAGTTAAAAATATGGAATTAACTCTGCTCGATGGAGTCACCACCAAATCGTAACCAGCAACCGCCCCTTCCCATTCTTTGGTAATAAGCCCTATATCGCCCGTATATGCACCGCTACGAACCACTATAATGTCACCTTCTGTTAAAAAAGGATTTCGAGATGTAGGAATAGCCTCACGTTTAACTGATATCAAGCCAGTCTTGCTGATTGCTCCTTCGTGTATGTTAGTAGCTCGAACCATTGGAATTCCATTATCATCTAATGCAGGAGGCTGACCCAGTCCATAGCGAACATTCGCAATTTCTTTGAGCCTTGCTACTTCCCACTCCTCTGGTATTGCTCCAATCTCTGTCTTCCTAAACTTCTTATGCCCGATACCGCGAGTGAGGAGTTTCTGCATCAGCCCTTTCCTGAGTTCTTTTGTCTTCTCAATAATCCTGTCTGTCTCCTCAATGGCATCATCTACAGTCGTCAAAATCTCAGCGATCTTTTTTTGTTCGGGAATCGAGGGGGCAAAAATCATGAAATCAGAAAGGTCTTTTCTGTTTATAGATTCAAATGTACTCCCTTGTGAAACCTTTTCCAATGCCTTTCTGTGAAAGAGCATTGACTGATGCAAAAAGCTAGAATCTATTTTAGTAGCTCGTATCGCTCCAAGCCCTCTGCCAATACAACATTCGTGAGGTGTAATGTTGATTTCACCAACAGGAGCACGCACACTAATTAAGATATCACCTTCTTGAGCAATCTTTAGAGGCCTCTTACACCACCTCCGTGCGGTTGGATACTTTGGGCCAAAATCAGCATTACCCTGATAGAATGGCAATCCTTCTTCATAATCATGACAATCTTGAGAAGAAGGAGACTGTCCCATATTGATTTCTGTTACTTGAGATAATGACAAGACTTCCCAATCCACTGGTATCTTCCCTATCGGCGTGTCTTTAAGCTTAATTCCTGTTTGTAGACTTCTTACCTGACTCATTCTATACTTTCGCTTCTTCCGCACCAAACACTCTTATAATAAATTCCTCAAAAGCCTTTGAATAGCTCTCCTGCCTCACATTCCTGCCGGGGATCGGTGGGATGTCAATACCGCTTCGGGCGAATTCATTGCCCACAATTTCCATCGCATCTCTCAGCTTTGAGCTCTTCATATACTCAGACTTCATCTCTCCAATCTCCAGAAGAGTTTCCCATACCTTTGACAAGGCTTCAAAAAGGGCGATCCAATCTATCCAGACTGGTTTTCTGATCTCCTCAAAACTGCCCCTTGCCAGAAACTCCCACCAGCGCTCCTGTGAAAGCCAATATTCAATTTTTCTTTTTCCTCTTATCCTTGTAAGTACAAGCCCAGATTTCGAAAGCTCAATGAGCGCGTCCTGCGCGCCTCGGATCGAGATTCCAATTGCCTTCGCAATCTCGGCGGGGTGCCCTCCTTCATGGGTTAGAAGATAGAGGATGCACTCAGCTCTGCTGCCGACGCCGAACAGCGCCCGGAGCATGAACCTGAGAGTCGATCTTGAGATTGGGATCACTTCCGTGGATTTAGTACTGAGTTTAAGCACATTACGTACAAACCCGTACTTAAGAAATGAACTATCATTCTCAAGCAGAGTTAGAAGTTTGCGAGCTTTGGATACTTTCTCTTTGAAAAGATTTTCAGGGTTCTTAGGTAAGTTCCTAAGACAAAGCCTGGCAAGATTGCTCCACTTCCTCTCCTGTCCCTGTGCGGCAAGAAACGCTGATATAGCGCCCATGAGACGAAATGTTTCGTCAGGACTTTTTCTGAGAATTCCCCTCAGCCTCTGGATATCGATCCACTGTCCATTCGTGACAAGCCAATCCATAACCTCATCGAAAAGCCTCGGTTCGTAACGTCCGATATTAAGCGTGAATACGAGCAGCACTTCAGGGTCAATGACCCAAGGGTCTTTTGTCCCCGCCTCGCCGAGAACCCCGAGAGTGGACCACTGCCTCCAGAGAAAGCCAAGGACGTTATCAAGGAATATATCTCTAAAGTCTCTCTGCGACATCTTCATGCCCCATGTGTCTTAACAGGTCTTTCACACTTTGCCTGTATGTCTCGGATACATCATGTGTCATACTCCAGCGGGCAGCTCTTTCCAACTCTTCCGCGCTGGGCTCTAAGGACAAGAGGTCATTATAGTGTTTTCCTATCCCCTGATCTACCGCTGCGTAAAGCTTGAAACAGATCTGGTCGTATCTGCTGAGGAAATGGATGATCAACGACTTCCCAAACTGTTTTGTCTCAACTCTGTCCATCAAACCTTTCGGCAGACCGAAGTCGACTGCGGAGGTCGGTCCTGTATTAAGCCACTTTTCGGGGAGATTAAAGTCCCGAGCCACCTTCTTAGCGGCTTGTTCAAGTTCTTGAGGAAAGGGCTCGGCTTTCTTAAGATGGACTTTTCCCTCAGAATTTCTCTCAGTAAACGCGACGACATCAACATCCTTTGTCACACGCCTGACGAGGCCGAGCACATTCAGCGCAGAGCCACCGCAAACAACCAATTCGGGTATTGCCACATTCGTTGCGTCCAACTGTTCTCCCAATGCGCCCAGTATTTTTTCGATTTCTTTCTTGTCCTGAAACATGGCTAAATCCTGTACCCAAGTTCCTCCAGGAAAGCATTCATCTTGTCTTCTGTCCTCATCCGTTCCTTTTTTAACTCTTTCAGTTCATTAATAACCTTCTGAACGTCAATCACCTCTTCTTCTTCCGTTACATCAATATATCTGGCAATATTGAGGTTGTACTCGTTCGAGCGAATCTCATCCAGTGAGACAGGACGGCAGTACTTCTCGATTGCCTTGTATCCCCTATAAGCTTCAACAATCTTCTCAATATCCTGTTCCCTGAGCCTGTTCTGGTTTTTCCCTTCGAGATAATCGTTGGCGCCGTAAAGAAAGAAGACTTTTCCTTTACGCTCTTTGGCCTTGTTCTTATTAATCACAAAGAGACATGCAGGAATGCCGGTCCCGTAAAAAAGGTTTGAGGGCAACCCTATCACAGCCTCCAGCAGATCCTCTTCCAGAATGCCCTGCCTGATCTTGCCCTCAGCGCCTCCCCTGAACAAAGCCCCGTGGGGAAGCACCACTCCTGCCCTTCCCGTTGCATTTAGAGTTGTGATCATGTGCTGAACAAAAGCATAATCACCGTAACCTTTGGGTGGTATACCGAAGCGGAACCTTCTGTAAGGGTCATGTTGGGCTTCCTCGTAACCCCAGTTCTTTAAGGAAAAGGGTGGGTTTGCAACAACAATGTCGAATTCCGTAAGTTTACCGTTTTCAGAAAGAAGTCTAGGCTTCCGGAGCGTATCGCCCTTTTCAAGCTTGACAGGTATCCCGTGCAGAAGCATGTTCATCTTGCAGATAGCCCATGTGCCTAAGTTTCTTTCCTGGCCATAGAGCGATATGTTCTTCCAGTTCTGATGGTTCTCTCGCAGATGATGTACCGACTGTATAAGCATGCCGCCGGAGCCGCAGGCAGGGTCGCAAATGCGCATCCTCTCATGAGGGTCCAGTATCTCCACAAGAAGCTTAACCACTTCTTTTGGCGTATAAAACTCACCGCCCTTCTTCCCGGCGTCATCGGCAAACTGGGCTATAAGGTATTCGTAAGCTCTTCCTAAAATGTCCGGATCCGAAAGGTTGGCATTGCGCAGGGAGATTTTGGAAAAGTGGGTAATAAGCTTTGAGAGTATCTCATCGGGAAGACGGTCCTTGTCATTAAAATCAGTGGCTGAAAGAACTCCTTCCAGTTTTCCGACGTTTGCCTCTTCAAGCGCTTCGTTGGCCGTATTAAGGACTTCTCCAAGGTTTTGAGTCTTAGTCTTTATGTAATTCCAGTGACCTTTGCGAGGGACGAAGAATTCATGTTCGTCCGGCGTCTTCCAGGCCAATTCCTTGTCCTTTGTTTCTTTTTCAATCCTTTCACCTTCCTCATCGAAGACGTCCGAAAGACGTTTCAGGAATAGCAATCCAAAGATGTAGTTCTTATAGTCAGAGGCATCTATGCTGCCCCGGAGTATATTGGCTGACTCCCAGAGATGGGATTCGAGTTTTTCTAACGTTATTTCTTCCATATCATCCTCTTGGATTAAGTGATATTTACTAGAATATAGCTTATTAGTAATTATTTGTCAATATTATAGTTTATCCGCACATCAAATACTGATATACTTTATAGTAATACAACCGTAAGGCAGTCAGGTCTTTCTTCTTGATTTTCTAGAAGCTTGGGTCAGCTATATGTGCTGTTGGCGGAAACCCGCAAAACTGACGACATGTTGCGTATGCTGAGTAGCAGGGTGTTATGTTGAGCACCACATAACAGGCGAACAGCGCAAGCTAATATTTCAGCTTGCGGCAAGTCAATGCGGCGATTCCGGTATAATAACTGTACGGGAAACGGAGAACCAGTTATGGCAAAATACGCGGCAACAATCGACGAAGATACACGGCAGAGCAAACCATGAATGGAACGAACCGATGTGATATAAGGCCGGGGCTTCGTGTTTCGATTGTATTGAAGAAGGACCAGCGCACCGGGGAACTCACTGAGGGGATTGTGAAAGACATTCTGACTAAGTCACCGTCCCATCCGCATGGAATCAAAGTTCGTCTTGAAGGCGGCGAAGTTGGACGCGTAAAGAAGACTTCTTGATGCCTTTTATGAAGACAGTATCTGCTTTCTATCCACCCGAACGCTTCGGCCTATAGCCAATTCCAGTCAACTCGGCCATGACTGCATCGCAATGGTCTCCCTGGATTTCCAGCGAGCTGTTTTTGACGGTCCCTCCGGTACCGAGTTTCGCCTTTAATTGCTTCAGGAGTTTCTCGCTGTCTTTCACCGAAACCTGAAGACCCTCGATGACGGTGACTGACTTGCCGCCCCTGCCCTTCCGGTCGAGGCGTACAATCGTTCCGGATCTTGCGGGACCGGCAGCCGCCGGATAATTGCGAGCAGCCGGCTTCTCTTTCCTCGGGACTGCATGCTCCGTCGAATAGACCAATTTGGAATTCTGTTCCGGCATAACGTCATTCTAACACGGGAGCGTTTCTTGAATTCATTCTCTTTCCTACGTGACAGGACTGTCGTCTTGATCAATCCTCTTTCGAGCCCTCCCGAATATATCGAAGGTGCGGCGCCTCGACTTCACTTCTCGCCCCCGGAATGACAATAAAACCGAAAGCTTTTCACCGACCGGTGGCGGACCTATGCGGACGATATTTGTCTGTGGTTGAACCGGGGGAAGGCTGATGGGCGGACCGACGATGGGCAAGCCCGCGCTGCAGAGGTTTCCGGACTTCTGCATTCCCCGATGCTGGCCTCCGCGGAGGGTCGCCTTGACCGGTCTTCCGGGCTTCTGAACTTCCGCTTGGGCGGATATTCTGCTGTGTAACGGCGCGGGCCCTGGATGGTTCCAGTCTATTTTGCTGCCGACCGCGCTGCGAGTTTCGCGGAGGGCGGGCAAACTCGGTATCGCGCGCCGGTGCAGCTTTCTTATAATCGAAGTCTTTCAGAGTGCGACGTTCTATCTTTTCACCGAGGAGGCGCTCGATGTTGCGGACCATGTCCTCGTCCTCACGGACGATAAACGTGAAGGCATCTCCGGTCTTTGCGGCGCGACCGGTGCGGCCGATACGGTGAGTGTAGGCGTCTGCGGTATCTGGCATGTCATAGTTGATGACGTGAGATATCCTTGAGACATCGATGCCACGGGCCGCGATGTCGGTCGCAACAAGGATCTGGTAAGAGCCGTCACGGAATCCGTCAAGTGCGGCCTGGCGTCTGTTCTGCGACAGGTTCCCCTGGAGCGACGCGGCGCGGTAGCCGGCCCTCTCCAGCTGCTGCCCCAAACGCTTGGCACGGTGCTTGGTACGCGTGAAGATGAGGACCGACTCTGTGTCGGTATGGCGTAGCAGTTCGAGGAGAAGCTCGGTTTTGAGGTGGTGATCGACCGGGTAGAGCGCATGCGCGACGGTGTCAGCTGGTACAGCTGGATCGATCTGCACGGTGACCGGGGCGCGCAGGACTTCGTGGGCCAGCCCCCGTATATCATCCGGCATGGTTGCGGAGAACAAGAGGGTTTGGCGCCTGGCCGGCACGTGCTTGATGATCTTCCGGATATCAGGCAGGAATCCCATATCGAACATGCGGTCTGCCTCGTCCAGCACGAGCACTTCCAGATGCGAAAGGTTGATCGTGCCCTGATGGATGTGATCGAGCAGACGGCCGGGACATGCAACGACGATCTCGACTCCTGCGCGCAATTTTTGTATCTGCGGGTTCGCGTTTACGCCTCCGTAGACGGTTGTGCTCCGGAGGCCGGTCTGCTGTCCCATGCTGCCGATCGCCTGATGTATCTGCTCTGCCAGTTCGCGGGTAGGGGCGATGACGAGGGCGCGGACGGTGCGACGCGGCCCTTTCATCAGGCGATCGAGAATCGGCAGAACAAAGGCTGCAGTTTTGCCTGTTCCGGTCTGGGCAAGGCCCATAACGTCGTGTCCCTGGAGAACAGGCGGGATGGCCTGGCGTTGGATAAGGGTTGGTGTGTTATAGCCGAGCGCCTTAACACCGGCCGCAATCCGCGGATGGAGATTGAACGAAATAAAACTCATGTATCCTTCTTTCTGTAGTAGTGTCCTTGTCACCCTTAATAGTGAAGCCCCCCTGCACAGCAGAGGGACTTCACAGGCCGGTCACAGTTTAACGACGTTGATCGCGTTAGGACCCTTCGGGCCCTTTTCAACGTCAAAGCTCACCATGTCACCTTCGGCGAGGGTCTTGAACCCGTTGCTCTGAATGGAAGCGTGGTGGACAAAGACATCCGAACCGTCATCTCTCGTAATGAAGCCAAAGCCTTTGGAATCGTTGAACCATTTTACTTTTCCTTTAGTCATTGCAATACCTCCTTTTCTCAAAATTAGAATCTCAGAAGGTCTCAACAAAAAAGCCACAAAGTCAAAAGTCTTTGTGGCCTCATAAACGGCAAAAACTTCCAAAAATCTACCTTACGTTACCACGCCTGCACCATTTTTGTCAAGGAAATTGAAGAATTACGACAAGCGAGTAATCCTCGATAATCACCTGTCATTTTCTGGTTGACAGCCATCCCTCCTTTGCTAGAATTGAGACAGGAGGAAAAGGTGGGCTCATATCGTCTTTGTCCTACTTTTATCATCTAAATAGACTTGACAAATACCTACTCAAGCTTTATTATAGGAAATAAAGCAGGATTGGGGTGAAGGAGAATGCCGGCCGTTAAAGATTATTATGAATTACTTGGCGTCAGCAAAGACGCGTCTCAAGATGATATCAAGAAGGCCTTCAGGAAACTTGCGCGCAAATACCACCCTGACTTGAACCCAGGAGACAAGTCCTCAGAGCAGAAGTTCAAAGAGATCAACGAGGCCTACACCGTGCTTTCCGACCCCAAGAAAAGGGAAGAGTATGATCATTATGGGAAAAGCCCCTTTGAAGCTGGTGGTCCATGGTATGAAGAGAGCAGGGCCCCAAGGTATGAAGATATCTTCGATTTCGGCATGGGGGACATCTTTGGAGACATCTTCGGTAGGGAAACGAGGGCAGAACAGCCCTATGCCAGAGGATCGGATGTTCTCATGGGTCTTACCGTCTCCCTTGAGGAGGCCTTCTCAGGCACCCAGAAGACCATAGCGATCAACCGCCAGACCTCTTGTCAATCATGCCGTGGAACAGGAGCGGAGACGTACGACGTCTGTCCCAGATGTAAAGGAAGCGGCAAATTGCAGTCTTCAAAGGGTTTCTTCAGAATGCAGCAGACCTGCAGTGACTGTGGAGGAACTGGCAAGAAGACAACCAGGGTATGCAAGGCCTGCGGAGGGAAGGGGATCATCTTCTCCACCGATTCCGTCAAGGTGAAGATACCTCCCGGCGTCGACAACGGTTCGAGGGTGAAACTGAAGGGCCTCGGCAACGCGGGTTCTCTTGGCGGGCAACCAGGAGACCTCTACATCGAGATTACGGTAAGAGCCCATCCCATTCTCAGGCGTGAGGGTGATGACCTGCATGTCGAGGTTCCCCTGACCTTCGGTGAGGCAGCTCTCGGGGCAAAGATAGAAGTTCCGACCATGGATGGCGTGGCGGTGATGACTATCCCACCTGGCACACAGAGCGGCCAGAAGTTTAAGCTGACAGGGAAAGGTTTTCCAGCACCGAAGACCGGGACAAGGGGAAACCAGTATGTGACTATCAAGATAGCGGTCCCAAAGGACCTGAACAACAGGACAAAAGAGGCAATCAGAGAAATAGAGTCATCTTACCGGGAGAATCCAAGGAAAGGATTATTCAACAGATGAAGGACTCGGAAGACAAAAAACAGCCGGTATTTATGATCAGTGTTGTCTCAAGGATGCTGGGTGTCCATCCCCAGACATTGCGGCTTTATGAACGTGAGGGACTGGTAGCCCCTTACCGGATAAAGAGGATGAGATTGTATTCGCAGGAGGATGTTGAACGGCTATCGATGATCATCAGGCTCACCCGTGAACTCGGCGTCAACAGGGCAGGGGTTGACGTCATCCTCAGACTGAGACACCGGTTGGAGGTCCTCCAGAAAGAGATGGATGAGATGATGAAATTTCTTGAGGATGACCTTAGGACCGATTTTGAACAGAGATTGAAAAAATTATTTTTTGAAGAGTAGGAGACAACTATGAGAACGGACAAGTTAACGGTAAAGTGCCAAGAGGCATTACAGGAGGCACAGAGGATCTCGGAAAGAAAAGGCAATCAGGAACTCCAGCCGGAGCATCTCCTCCTGGCATTGGTTCGAGATGAGGAGGGCACGGCAGCCCAGATTCTGAGGAGGCTCGGCGCAGACCCGAGATCCCTTCAGACAGATATCGAAAAGGAGCTGGACAAATTGCCGAAGGTTGTAGGGGCGACTCCGCTCGGCCAGATCTATCTCTCTCCTCGACTGAATGAGGTATTCGAGAAGGCCTTCACCGAGGCAGAGCGTCTCACCGATGAATACGTGAGCGTCGAGCACCTGCTCATCGCCCTCGTCTCGATCGGAGGGCCCTGTACGGAACTCCTTGCACGGTATGGCGTCACTTCGGACAAGGTCATGTCCTCCCTGCATGAAATTCGAGGCTCCCAGCGGGTGACAGACCCTCATCCTGAAGACAAGTATCAGGCCCTCAAGAGATACAGCAGAGACCTGACGGACCTTGCAAAAAAGGGCAAGCTTGATCCAGTCATCGGCAGGGACGACGAGATACGGAGGATCATACAGGTACTGTCAAGAAGGACGAAAAACAATCCTGTGCTGATTGGCGAGCCTGGGGTTGGGAAGACAGCAATTGCAGAAGGCCTGGCGCAGAGGATCGTTGCAGGCGACGTCCCGGAAACCCTTAAGGATAAGCGGGTTGTGGGCCTCGACATGGGGGCCCTTATTGCCGGTTCGAAGTACCGGGGGGAATTCGAAGAGAGGCTGAAGGCCGTGCTCAAGGAGATCGAACAGGCTGAAGGCAAGATAATCCTCTTCATCGACGAACTCCATACCCTTGTCGGAGCAGGCGCAGCAGAAGGTGCAATCGACGCATCGAACATGCTCAAACCGGCGCTGGCGCGAGGTGATCTGAGATGTGTCGGAGCCACGACCCTTGACGAATACCGGAAGCATATCGAGAAGGACCCTGCCCTCGAAAGGAGGTTCCAGCCCGTTCTCATTAAGGAGCCCTCGGTGGAAGATACGATCTCCATACTCCGCGGCCTGAAGGAACGCTACGAGGTCCACCATGGGGTAAAGATCAAGGACTCGGCCCTTATCGCAGCGGCAGTGCTGTCCAACAGATACATAACCGAGAGGTTTCTGCCTGATAAGGCGATAGACCTCATAGACGAAGCCGCGTCAAAACTGAGGATGGAGATTGACTCGATGCCCATTGAACTCGATGAGATCGAAAGGAAGCTCAGGCAGCACGAGATCGAACGACAGGCATTAATGAGAGATGAGTCAAAGGATGCGCGGGAGAAGCTCGAGAAGATGAGGAAGGAGATGGCTGAACTTCAGGCCAGGAGAGACGAACTGAGAGCCCAGTGGCTCAGTGAGAAGGAGATCATCGCGAAGATACGGGAAATAAAGGAACAGATTGAAAAGACCAAGCTGGCCTCCGAACAGGCGGAGAGAGACGGCGACCTCTCAAAGGCCGCTGAGCTTAGGTATGGGAAACTCCTGGAGCTCCATAAATCCCTTGAGGGGAAGAACCTGAAGCTTGCCGAGGCGCAGTCGAAAAGGAAGATGTTGAAGGAAGAGGTGGATGAGGAAGATATCGCAGAGGTGGTATCGAAATGGACCGGGATACCGGTGTCGAGGATGCTCGAGGGTGAGATCCAGAAACTCCTCCATATGGAAGAGAGGCTGAGGCAGAGAGTCGTCGGCCAGGACGAGGCGATTGCGGCTGTGGCAAATGCTGTAAGACGCGCGCGGGCAGGCATACAGGACATCGACAGGCCCATCGGCTCCTTCATCTTCCTGGGACCAACAGGCGTCGGCAAGACCGAGCTTGCAAAGGCATTGGCCGAGTTTCTCTTCGATGATGAAGATGCGATGCAGCGGATCGACATGTCCGAATATCAGGAAAGGCACACCATATCGAGACTCATCGGAGCGCCTCCTGGCTACGTCGGCTACGAGGAAGGTGGCCAACTCACAGAGGCTGTGAGGAGAAGGCCCTACTCGGTAATACTCTTTGACGAGGTGGAAAAGGCCCATCCCGAGGTCTTTAACCTCCTCCTTCAGGTCCTCGACGACGGAAGGCTCACGGACGGCCACGGGAGGACCGTCGACTTCAGAAACACCGTCATCATCATGACGTCGAATATCGGGAGCGCACATATTCAGGACCTTCTTACCGAGCGTGCAAAGCAGCCGATAGCATACTGGGGAAAGACGAATGACGAAGACCTGAAGGACAAGATCCTTAATGACCTCATGGCTTTCTTCAAACCTGAATTTCTTAACAGGATTGATGAGATCATCATCTTCAATCCCCTTTCGAAGAACCTCCTGAAGCAGATCGTCGACATCCAGGTGAAAAGGATGAAGAAATATCTCTGTGACAGGGGCATCGATATCGTGCTGACAGAGGATGCGAAAGAGAAATTTGCGGAGATCGGTTATGATCCTGTCTACGGCGCAAGGCCCCTGAAAAGGGCATTGCAGAGGGAGATATTGAACCCCCTTGCCGTAAAGCTTCTCGATGGGACCTTCAGGGATGGCGATATTGTTGAGGTAGATTACGCAGATGACTCGATTACCTTCAGAAAGCTCGTGGAAGCAGAGGTTGTCACATAACAAAGGCGTCACGCATCAACCTTTGCCGGCCTTCGGAATGGAAGAGCGCCGGCCGGCAACTGGACGCCGAAAACGATCAGGCCTTTGGCCTGAATACCGTAATAACGCATAAACCAGATCAGGTCGCCTTGAGATTGAATCCCTATTACGAAGAGGCCTATACCAATTGGGGAGTTGCCTGTGCCGCCAAGGGACAGGTTGACGATGCGACTCGACAGTATCAGATAGCCTTGAGACTGAAGCCTGATGATGCGACAGCCCGTGACAATTTGGAGCCTGCCTATAAAAGGAAAGGGCTCCGTTCGATTCCCCTTCCATGAAATCAAATCACATGACGATCCCCAAAGGAGGTGTATAATGAAGGATCTCGAAAAGCTCGGCCATCTGCTCCACCACTGGATTGAACATAACGAAGAGCACGCAGAGACTTACCGGGCGTGGGCTGAAAAGGCTGATTCCCTCGGCAAAAAAGACCTCTCTGCCGTTCTTGAGAGGCTATACCACGAGACAAAGAACTTGAACACCTTTCTTGAAGAGGCGAAGAGAAAACTCGGCTAAAAACCTCGGAGACTGTCCCATAGGGAAGCTCCTAACCATCCGCCTCACTGCGATGAGGACTGCTTCTGAGAAATTGTGGTAAAATAATTTCTCGGAAATATGAGACCATTACGAATCAGGGAATTGATAAACGATCTCCAGGATTTTTATCTCCTCTCCTTTCATGGTCTCAGAGGGCTCGTTAGCAAGCCCTTCTATTTCAGGGATACCATTGAGCAGATGGACTACGCAGGGTCCGGTTCCTTCCTCATCGTTGTCCTCGTCTCCCTCTTTGTTGGTATGGCCCTTTCGCTCCAGCTCGCTGCTGAACTGTCGGTCCTCGGCCTCAAGATCTACACGGGAAAGGTCGTCGGGATCTCGATCATCCGAGAGATCGGTCCTGTGGCCGCCGCCCTGGTCTTTACCGGGCGCGTCGGCTCAGGGATGGCTTCGGAATTGGGCTCCATGGTCCTCGGGCACCAAGTGGATACCCTCAGGGTCTTTGGAGTGGACCCGATCAAGAAACTTGTTACACCAAGGATCATCAGCTCTCTTGTGATGCTTCCGGCCCTCACGACGATCGGCGATGCGACCTCACTCTTCGGCGGATACTATATCGCGGTCTTCGTGAGCCATCAGAGCGGAAGTCTGTACTGGAGTTCCGTACGTGATGTTTTAGTATTCAAGAATGTCTTCGCAGGTTCGGTGAAACCTTTTATTTTCGGTTATCTCATAGCATCGATAAGCTGTTACATGGGGCTTTCAGCGAGGGGCGGGGCCGTCGGCCTCAGGAGCGCAACGACAAAGGCCGTCGTGGCATCGATCATCATGGTCATTGTTTCCGATTTTGTCCTGACGAGGATATTGCTTTACGTCCTGGGGTTCTCGGTATGATCGTCTTTGACAGGGTATTCTTTTCCTATGGGACTCGTCAGGTCCTCAGGGACCTGAGTTTCTCCATCGACTCCCACGAGCGGGTCGCGATCCTCGGCGGAAGCGGCGAAGGCAAGACCACGATCCTGAAGCTCATCATGGGGCTGATAAGACCTGATTCGGGAAAGGTGATCATAGACGGCGAAGATGTAACGGCGAAATCGGAGAAAGAGCTCAGAGACGTGAGGATGAAATTCAGCATCGTCTTTCAGGAAGGGGCGCTTTTTGACTCTCTCAACGTGAAGGAGAACGTAGCCTTCTGTTTACGAGAGTATACGGCGATGGGAGAAGAAGAGATCGACCGTCGGGTGCGGGAACTCCTCAGGACCGTGGGCGTCGAACAGGCCATGGAGCTTACGACCGAGGAACTGAGCGGAGGCATGCACAGGAGGGTCGCAATAGCGCGGTCCCTCGCCGCCTTCGAACCGAAGATGTTTCTTTACGATGAGCCGACGAGCGGCCTTGATCCTGTCAACGCCGACACAATCTGTAAGCTCGTCCTCGATCTCTCGCTGAGCGGGAAAGGCTTCATCATTGTCACCCATAAAGTCTATGATGCGCTCAAGGTCGCCAGGAGGTTCGTATTCCTGAATAGAGGGATGCTTCTCCTGGACGGAGACAGGGAGAGCCTTCTCCGGACGGCTATCCCCGAAATCAAGGTCTTCATCAAAGAGCTGGGCGATGAGGCCTTCAGGGAAGAAATGACAAGGGCCGCAGATTGAGGGATGCCGGAGATCGTTTGCGAGGCAGACAAGATCCGCTTCGCTTCGACCTCACAGTTTCTAACGGTCTGCCCTTTGCGGTCGCCATAAGAAGAGAGGAGAGAAAAGATGTTTGATTTCCAAAAGCAGCTCCTGTGGTCAAAGCTGAAGGTTGGCATGGTCATCACCCTTGCCCTCCTCGTCCTCTTTCTAACCGTCTTTTTTGCCGGCGGCATCGAGAGGATGTTTTCGCCGAAGGTGGAGCTGCAGGCCCAGATACAGGATGTCAAGGGATTGAGAAATGGCTCTCCTGTCTGGCTCTCCGGGATAGAGATCGGTTCGGTGAAGGAAATAAAGCTCCACCCGGACCACGGCACGCTCGTCACCCTCTCGATCAAGAAATCAGCCTTGCCTTTTGTCAGGAAAGACTCTCATGTGAGTGTCCTCACGATCGGGCTCCTTGGAGACAAGTATATCGAGCTGAGCGCGGGTTCTCAGCAGGCAGGGCCGGCAGGCTCCGGTGATACGCTGAAAGAATCACCGCAGATTGAGTTGAAGGAGATCATGGAAACGAGCGCCACCTCTATTCAAAAAATGACCGAATTTTTAAAGAAAGTCGAAAGCCTCGTTTCGAAGATCGACACAGGTCACGGGTCCATGGCAAAATTAATTTCAGACCCGGCCCTCTACGATAATCTCGCGGAGGCGACAAAGACCCTCTCCCTTGCCGTGAAAGACCTGAGAGTCGCCCGGGGGAGCCTGAAACTCCTCATTGAAGACCCTTCCCTTTACAACAAGATGCTGGCTGCGGCCTCATCGTTGGAAGACTTCGGGAAGAAACTGAACGATAGTTCTGGGACGATAGGGAAGCTTATCGAAGACCCTTCCCTCTATAACCGCATGCTGGCGACCTCTTCTTCGATGGCAGAATTCAGCAGGAAATTGAATGAAGGATCAGGATCTCTCAGGAGACTCGCAGAAGATCCGGTGCTCTATGAGAATCTCAACAAGGCATCGCTGCAGCTCTCCTCGATCCTCGAGAGAATAGACAGAGGCGAAGGCGTGGCAGGGAAGTTAGTCGGGGATCAGGAACTTGCGGCAGAACTCGCGCAGATTATCGAGCAGACAAGAGAATTGGTTAAAGACATGAGAGAGAATCCGAGACGATATTTTACGATCAACTTATTTTGATGCTTCTTATCAGGCCCTATGCTGAATGAGCCCATGGAGAGAGGTATCCTGTGAGTCTCTTCCTGGTGGTCTTTTTTTCCCTTTATGGCGGGCTTCATCTCTACGCCTTCCTCAAGGCCAGGGCGGCCCTTGCCTTTCATGCCGGGACGGGTACTATTCTCGCCCTTTTTATGCTGCTTATGGTCGTTGCGCCCATTATCATTCACTTCTTAGAAAAGGCCGGCTATGACATTCTTGCACGGATCTTCTCATGGACCGGATATACCTGGATGGGGGCTCTCTTTCTCTTCGTATCCGTTTCACTCATCATTGATTGTTATCGCCTCATTCTTTCCGCAGGCACATTCATCACAGGAACCGACATCGCTGTCTTGACATTGCCGAAACAGCATGCCTTTTTCATCTCCCTCGTTGTCTCGCTCTCTTTGGCAGCCTATGGATATTTTGAGGCAAGAGATATCAGAACAGAAAGGGTACTCATAAAGACCCCAAAGATTCCGGCGAAGATAGGGATGGTGAAGATCGTCCAGATCTCCGACGTCCATCTCGGGCTCATTGTGAGACAGGAGAGGTTGAGAAGGATGCTCGCCGAGGTGAAGAGAGCTGACCCTGATATCCTCGTATCGACAGGAGACCTTGTGGACGGGCAGATTAACGGCCTTGCAGGACTCGCTGAACTGCTCCAGGAGATCAACCCAAGGTATGGGAAATTTGCTGTAACGGGGAACCACGAATTTTACGCCGGTCTTGATCAGGCCCTCGAGTTCACGGCAAAGGCCGGCTTTACCATGTTGAGGGGGGAAGGATTCCCCATTGCCGGAATCATCAACATCGCCGGCGTTGATGATCCCGCCGGAAAAACTTTCGGGCTCTTCAGGGGTACGCCGGAAAAGGAACTGCTCTCGGGTTTTGCACACGACCGGTTCACCCTCCTCCTTAAACACAGACCCCTTGTGGATAGAGATTCCGAAGGCCTTTTCGATCTTCAACTCTCAGGGCATGTCCATAAGGGCCAGATATTCCCCTTCAGTCTCGTCACATGGCTCTATTACCCCATCCACGCAGGAAGGCTGAATCTCGAGGACAACGCTCTTCTCTACGTGAGCAGGGGAACAGGGACATGGGGTCCGCCGATCCGTTTTCTCTCGCCGCCCGAGGTGACCGTCGTCGAACTTGTCCATGCCGACTGACCCGCATGCCTTATAAACCCAGAATGTCCGATAGGCAAAGATCTCTAATGGCCGTCATTAGGGGATAGAGAGCATAACTCGTTGAAAAGAGGATAGAATATTACACGGCCGAGGCAGCATTGGGACGAATAAAGCAGTAAGGGAAACATACATGGCAAAAGATCTACAGTTGAGCTTTACCGATAAGGAGATAACGTCGTGGGGCGGGCTGTCGCTAATGAGTCGGCTATTGAAGAAGGCAGGTTTTCGTGAAGCACTTCAAGGGGCGGGATTACCGCTGAAGGGATCAAACCGGGGGTATGACCCTGAGCAATTGATCGAGCA
>Ga0335070_10001053_pt1 | contig 31565 bp, 34 predicted proteins | sample Lox_Sample_13_FD_206722 | JGI IMG/M metagenome (GOLD analysis project Ga0335070, IMG submission 206722) | Soil microbial communities from Loxahatchee National Wildlife Refuge, Florida, United States - Lox_Sample_1.3 | ecosystem: Environmental > Terrestrial > Soil > Wetlands | place: USA...
GCCGGATCAGTCGATCCGTTTGCGCGTGGCTATGCGGTGATCAACGCCTCTGCCGACCCGGTTACCGGCGAATCTGCAATGACGGTGGAAGAGGCTGCAATCCAGACGACTTCACTTCCGTGGAACCTGACGCTTAAGGGCGGACGATTTTTCGCTGAATTCGGCCGGTTGTCGTACATCCACGATCATGAACTGCCCTTTGTGAATCGTCCGCTGGTGCTCGACAATTACATCGGCGGTGAATCGAAGACAGACGGGTTACAGCTCAACTTCCTGCTGCCGATCCCGCATTACGTTAGCCTCACAGCGGGGGTGGGCGATCAGTTCGGCGATGTACCAAACAATGTCGGCAACTTCCGTCACTTCAACGAGTTGAACTCTTGGGGCCGCGCGTCCACGTATTTCGACCTGACACCCGATGTCGCACTCGAAACCGGCGTTTCTGCCCTGTACAATCCCCATGAACAGGACCGTGGCGGCGTGTTTGTTCAACCCGATGGCAGCACTTTCACCGAACGCAGGCGCCTCGTGGTGGGAGCAGACTTGGCGCTTCGCTACCAGCCGCTGCGTAACAATCAGTTCCAAAGCCTCACCTGGGGTACGGAACTGCTTTACAGCGACAACCGTTATCGCGTCAATCCTACTGGGATTCCGGGCGGCCCTGCGTTCAACAGCTCCGTTAGCTCCTTTGGCCTGTACTCGTATCTCGCCTACAAGCTCCATCGGCAGTGGATTGTGGGGTGTTTGTTTGACTGGATGGAGAATCAGCAGAACAATGCTGACAAAACCAGCGCGTACTCAGCATGGATCACTTGGGCGATCAGCCACTGGAATCAGCTGCGGCTTCAATACACACACACCACCCACAATGCCTTGTCTGGCCTGCGCGATGACGATGCCATCTACCTGCAATGGGCGTGGATCATCGGGTCGCACGCGCATGGGTGGCAGGAACGTTAACTCTTGATGGGAGGAATCAAATATGAAATCGAAACTATTTCGCTTGTTATTAATCATCCCGCTTGTCGGGATCTTATCTATGGCAGCGATGCCCGCTCACGCGGCCAAAATCCGTATTGTCACAACCCTGACTGACCTGGCGGACCTTGGGCGGAATATCGGCGGTGACCTGGTCGAGGTTCACAGCCTGGCCACAGGTGTCGAAGACACTCACGGGGTTCCGATGAAACCGAGCTTCGTGCCGATGATGAACCGGGCGGACCTGTTGATCTTGGTGGGGTTTGAATGCGAACACTCCTTCCTGCCTGCGTTGCTGGAAGCGAGCAAGAATCCGCGCATCCAGAGAGACAGATCCGGCTACGTGGATTGCTCGAAGGGCATTATCCCTCGCGATGTACCCAAGTCAACTGATCACTCCGCGGGCGACGTTCATCCCTATGGCAACCCGCATTACATGCTCGATCCGGTGCTGGTGAAGACCGCAATTAAAAACATCTACAATGCGCTCGTAGAGTTCGCTCCCCAGTATCAAGGGGAATTCACGCGGAACCGCGATGCCTACCTTGCCAAGCTCGACGCTAAGATTGCTGAGTGGGAAAAGGATGTAAAGTCGCTCAAGGGGGTAAAGTTCGTATCCTACCATGAACACTGGCCATACTTCGCGGCACGTTTCGGCATGGACTATTTCGGCACGATTGAACTAAGGCCGGGCATCGATCCGACACCACGTCACATTGAGGAATTGATCGCCGCAATGAAGGCCGAGCATGTTCCCATAGTTGTGCGGGAGCCACAGTTTCCCGAGAAGGTGCCGAAACGCATCGCCGAACAAACCGGTGCAACTCTGATAACGCTGCCCATCATGCCGGGCGGCGTGCCGAATACAGAAACATATATTAAAATGATGGATTACATCATTCGGACAATAGTTTCCGCCGCACAAGGCAGGAAATAAAAATGCGAAAGGCGGAGATGCCTAGGCGTTCTCCGGGCGGGACCCAAACTCAACAGACACATGAATGAACCACTCATCACGCTGGACAATCTGAGTATCGGATACAACGGCCAGCCTGTCCTGTCCGGGATCTCGGTCTCGATTTCGCGGGCCAGCTTCACAGCCATTCTCGGAGCGAATGGTTCGGGTAAATCGACGCTTCTCAAGACACTGCTTGGATTGCTTCCCCCACTTGCAGGTCATATTGAAATCCCCACTTCGGCGGGCAAACCGCTCATGTTTGGGTACGTTCCTCAATCCATCCAATTCGATCCGATTTATCTGCTAACGGGGTATGATGTTGCTCTGATGGGGACGTTCGGACGCATCCGGCCCGGCCACCTTATCCCGCCGGCCGAGCGTGCCTTCACGCATGAATGCCTGGGCGCGGTCGGCGCGGAGGAATTTGCCCGGAAACGGTTTGCCGAATTATCCGGCGGCCAGAAACAACGCGTACTCATCGCTCGCGCCCTGGCGACGCGGCCCGATGTTCTGATGCTCGACGAGCCGACGGCAGGTGTGGATCCCACAACGACGCATGCTGTGCTGGATTTCATTTGGCAGATCATCAAAGAAAGGGAGATCACGGTGCTGCTCGTCACGCACGACTTCGCGTTGGTGCGCGGTCACGCCCAACAAGTGATCTGGCTTCGCCACGGCAAGGTGGAGCAGGGAACCGTGGAAGAGCTGTTCACGGGGGAACGGATGGCAGAGATTTTTGAAGTAGGGGATGGCTGACATGGAGACGCTGCGCCAGATTCTCTCCCCCGATTTTCTCCTGCGCAACTCGGTTTATACCAGTGTGCTCGTCGGCTTCGCTTGTCCGCTCGTTGGTGTCTTCCTGGTGGTGCGCCGGTTGGTCTTTATGGGTGTGGCCCTCCCGCAGATCTCGTCAACAGGCGTGGCCATCGCACTTTCACTTCCGTTGTGGTTTGGATTCAAGGTTGGGGGTCATCCTTCAGAGAGTGCTCATGCCCTCGCCTTCATCGGCTCGATCACACTCTCGCTGGCGGCAATCCTGGTGCTGGCGTTTCTCGAACGACGCGGTCGTGGCCAGCCCGAAGGTCGGCTCGGCACGGCCTACGTCGTGGCCGCGGCGTTGAGCATTTTGTTGCTGGCAAAGAACCCTTATGGCGAGATCGGCTGGCTTGACATGCTGAAAGGGGAGGTCATCACCATCTCCAATTTCGATCTTGTTCTGACAGCAGCAATGCTTATGCTCGTCCTCGCAGCATTAGGATTCTTTTACAAGGAGTTGCTTTTCGTCTCGTTCGACCGAACCATGGCCATTACGCTTCGGAAGAACGTTGTTTTCTGGGACATCCTGCTCTATTTATTGATCGGCCTGACCGTCTCAATGGCCGTTCTCAGCGTCGGTCCGCTGATCGCATTTGGATTCTTGCTGATCCCCGCGCTGACGGCGCATCTGTTCGCTCGTAACATGCGGCAGTTCACGGCACTGGCCTCGCTGATCGGAGGCGTGACGGCATTCCTCGGTTTCTGGATTTCCTACCAACTTGATTTGCCAGTTGGCCCGACGGATGTCGTTCTCCTCGGCGTGCTCTACGCGGCTGCATGGGTTATCGCCAAGTTTCTCCCCGGAGGCTCACGGGCATCCCACAAAACTTAGGCAAAAAAGGGGATACCGAATTGCGAAATGCGGTGCGATTTTTGCTCATCTTCATAGCCTCTGTACCACTCCTTCTTAGCTGGCCGCACACGGCTGAGTCAGCGGAGCAGAAGGGGATTCGAGTCCACCTTCTACCTCTACACAATTCGTCCGTTGTTGTCGCAGAGAAAAGGTTTGTGGACAATGGAGACGGTACGGTGACGGACACGAAGCGAAAAATAATGTGGCAGAAGGGCGATAATGGGAAGGAGGTTACATTCGAAGAGGCCCAGAATTACTGTAAGACTTTACGGTTGGGTGGCTATACCGATTGGCGTCTGCCCAACCCCGACGAACCAGACACCGCAGTGGTCGTCGAATTGATGATGCGCAGACATTCACGCGATGTCTATGCTTTTTTCGATCTCTATTGGTCATCCGACTCCACGGTCATGCTCCCATTCAACTATCATCCCTCTCATGGAAAAGAAATCTCGAGGGTATACTTTGCAAGGGAGCGCGCCAGGGGCTTCGTCAGAGCTGTCCGTTCATTCGGAACTGCTAAACCTGAAAGTGGTAGCTAAGTATGTGAGGGAATCAAATCTCCATGTTTGGAACTTCGAAAGTTTTTTCCGTCTTGTACACCTTAATTCTAAACCTCTTCGGTTAATACAACATTTCAACCCAAAGTCATTGGCGTGGATTTTTCGGAAGATGCGCGGGTAAGAAGATTCAACCTCTAATTCCTTCCCTGATTCCCCCCATAATTCTTGGTATAGGCTTGCCAGTTTCTTCACACGAGTTTTAACAAATCTCTCATAATGATTTGTATTGAAATCCCTTGGAAATCGTGTTTAATAATGTTTTCAGGGGATTGTTGTGCCTCTGGGCTCCCGAAAAATAATAGTTTGTGTTTTATCGTTCATATCCTTTTGCCTCTATCCCGGATTTGCGTTCGCAAACGATAACGGGGGAGATGGCACGGAATTCAACGATAAAGACCGTGAGGTCCGGTGGGAGATCGATGGTGGAGGGCAGGTTCGCCTGAAAGGGGATTTTGCTAAGAACCAGAATTTCACGAATTTCACTTTCACGCCCGCACACAATGAGGCTCAGTTCCTTGAAAGGACACGCCTCCAAGCCTCGATTGAAAATCGTTCCTTGAATTTGGAGATATTTATCCAGGGCCAGTGGTATGGGAGGTGGGGTGGCGTCGACAACTGCTCCGATTTTGATCTTTATCAAGGATATATTGAATGGGAAAAAGTGCTGAATTTACCCGTCAGCCTGAAGGCAGGCCGCCAAGAATTTCTGTACGGCTCCGCCTTTCTTATCGGCACAAACGATTTTTACAATGGTCTCAGTTGGGACGGCTTCAAAACAAGTATCCGCCCGTTTGAAAAGCTTGCTGTGGATATCCTCGGGGTCAAAATGGTTGAGCTAAACTCGGAAGATCCAGACGTTTACGTGGCAGGGTTATACACTACTTATAAAACTTATAAGGAAGGATCGCTGGAAGGTTACCTGTTTTACAACAAAGGCGGGTTTCCCATTTCCCACAGGGAGTTCGTGTTGATCGATTCCGGGCAGAAGTCGTTCACTCTGGGAGCCCGGCTGGCTGGGAAAATAGGTGGATTCGACTATGAATTAGAGCCTCAGTTTCAATGGGGAAAGGTTAAGACGGCGCTCGGAGATGGAAGGGACCTTGTAACGGCCTTTGGAGGCCACATCGATCTTGGTTATACCTTCAAACTTCCCTGGGAACCTCGTCTCTTCGGGGCTTATGCCTATGGGTCGGGTGATAATAATCCATTTGACAGAAGGTACCGGGAATTTCATGGCTCTATCTATAACGACAGTTATATTTTTGGAGATACGAACGTCATTGCCGACCTGAGTGGAGTGACGGTGAATGACGTCCATGCAAGCGGCTTGCAAATCTGGATAGGGGGACTCCAAGTCAAACCTTTGCCCAAATTGGGTGTAACGCTTCGAGCCCATCGTTTCCTCGCCAACAGGGTTCCTTCAGGATTCAGCAAGAACATTGGAACGGAAGTTGATTCGGATATCTCTTACAAACTGACAAAAGGGATATCCTTCCTTGTTGGCCTGAACAGGTTCTTCACAGGTCGCTTTTTCAGACAAGCCTGGGGAAGCGGGAAGAATATTGATTATGCCTATGTCCAGGCACAAGTGGAGTTTTGACATAAACCCAATAAATCTTTTTACCCCCCCTTACCACCCCCTTTAATGCCTTGACACGGAGGCCCCCTCACCCTCCCCTCTCCCCGGCGGGGAGAGGGATGGGGTGAGGGGCAATTCAATGAGAAGGATAATGACTGGCCGGCGGATCAGATCTTCCCGGAAAGGGATTCGGCGTATCCGGTTAATTCGACATAACCCATGCCCTTGATGGGATCGGCTTGATACTTCCCGTCCACCTTAACGCTTCCCTCCCAGTAGATCACCCGCGTGGATTCCTTGGTAATCAATTCTTGATCTTTAACGGTCGGTGAGATGGTCAACTCAATCCGATGACCGGGGACCTTTACTCTCCATCTGGAAGGATAGACGGCTCCGCTCTTTGAGCTTTTCCAGTGACCCAGGACTTCAATCTGAAATTCGTTCCTAAGTAAATGCTGGTATGTTCCGTCAGGAAAGATGATGGTCCCACTCGAATAAGGATCTATTTTCCCATCCCTGTGGAGGATTTGATAAAGCATCAGCTCCGTCCCCGTGTCCAACTGGATGCTAAACCAATCCCATCCAACCTGGTATTCCCGGAGTTGAGAGGAGCCAAACTCATGGTCCATCCAGCTGGTTCCTTGGACAGGAATCTCTTTGTTTTGCAGAAAGATTCTTCCTTCCGTTTTTAAGCGTGGAATGGAGTAATAATGCGAAGCATATCCCTCTCCTTCAGCTTTCTGACTGATCCCATTTTGCCCATGGATGACTGGTTTTATTTCGGGAATAAGCGTCAGCTCAATTCCAAAAGTTTTGTCCCCGGCTTTGAGGGAGTGATTTAGCATTCCAGGACCTTTGCCTTCAATCGCCCAATCCTCAATCCAGATTCGGAAGGCCTTTTCGCTTTTCTCGTGAGGGGAAGCTCCCGCCTCTCCCAGGCTCCCGCGACTGATCTTTTCAAGATATTCAAATTTCCCTCTGGATTCATCCGTGATGGCGAGATGCGTAAAATAAAGATCCTGGATGGACCACTTCGATTTTTGATTTTTTGTCTCTCTTGTCAAACCTGTTCTGAAAAAAGTGAGCTGATAGCCAAAAGATTTCTTCTCTTGACTGTAGAGGTGGCCGGAGTAATACCACCATTCCGTCTTGAATTCGGGATGAGAAAAATGATCCTGGGGAAAAGAGAAGGTTCTTCCGGGAAGCGCCCGCTTGAAGTCCTGGCCGAGAAGATCAGGGCAGAAAGAATACAACACGAAGAGAATCAGAAAAAGGGGACAGGCTACTTTTTGTAACAAATGCTGAGGAAGTTCAAATGAATCTCTTTTAGTTTCTCTATTCGTCATAGGAAAAAGTAGCCTGTCCCCTTTTTATCGTTTTTTTTGCTTTGTTGCAAAGATTGCCAAAACGATCTTCCTTGAAATTTTCTGCTATTGTATGGAAAACACGAAATAGAATCAACAACTTTGTACAATTTTATAGACAGAAGCGCCCAAAACTGGTAAAAAGTTAAAACTAGAAGACCCGATTCCAAACAAATACGAACTTCGTCTATTAATTGTTCGGCATAAAGACTGACAGAATATAAGGACGATAAGGAGGGTCACATCGACAATCAGACGACGCATTGGCAGTATTGGATTCCAATACTTGAGAACGAACTTGGCATTGAGATGCGGAGGGCACCTTCACCATCTGAAGTGCATGCCAAGGATCATATTGTCCGTGTGTTGAGGCGATGTATCCGTCTTGGAGAAAAGCTGAATGCAGACCTTGAGGTACTTGTTGTGGCAGTCTACCTACACGATCTTGGGCGGCATTATATCGATGACAAGGCACACGGTGCATTTAGTGCCCTGAAGGCAGAGCCGGTCCTCGAACGGATCAACTTTCCGCAGAAAAAGAGAGACGCTGTCCTGCATGCGATCAGGGTGCATGATGTCGGCGCTACCCCGGAGGACAGGACAACCCTTGAGTCAAAGATACTGTACGATGCCGACAAGGTTGACACGCTGGGGGTCGTGGGCGTTCTAAGGTACATTCTACACTTCTACGGAAAGAAACCCATAGACTATATGCTCGATGACATTGATGCCCGGTGGGAGGGACTTGCCCTTCCAGAGACGCGAAACCTGGCCTTACAAGACTACAAATACATCAAGGACTATTTTACACAGTTAAAAGAAGCGTTGGGAACGGATGCCTAATTGCTGAGTTTATGAAACGGGAAAGAAGTTCATTGAATTATGAAATTCTAGAAGAAGCATATGAAAGGAAAAATCTGCCTAACCCTCGGCTGCAGCGGATCGTGGCAAAAGTCGGCCACTCCCGCTGAGCCGTATGTTAGAATGGGAGGGAAGCAAATGGAGCTGTCGAAAGAAAAATTCGTACACATAATTAAGGAGATACGTGAAGTACTGAAAACGGACGAATGTTCTGAATGTTCATGTCCGAATATGAGATGTGAATGGCATGGAGATTGTTATAGCTGTATACGAATATACCGTCACTTCGGTCACCATGTGCCGAGGTGTTTGCAGTTCGTTTTAGACAAAAAGATTGCAAGGATTACGCAAGCTGCAGAAAACGAGATACTAAAGAGGTCTATAACGCCGGATGAATATTACGACTATCTAAATTTAGTTGCCCCCAAAAAAATGTCCGTCGAGTAACTGTAGGGGATGGCTGCGAACTGCCGCTGATTTCTAGCATCAGAGCCAAAAATGGAAATAAGATTTCTGAAGCACTATCCTGATAGCGCTCTTCTCATCGCACAGTGGTACTACGCAGAATGGAAAGCTATTTATGAAGCATCGGGAATGTCTTTCAAGGACGTAAAGAAAACTGTTGAGGAACGCGCAAACACTGACAAGATTCCACTTGCGGTGGTAGCGCTTGATGCCGGGCGAGTTATCGGCACTGGGTGTATCAAAGCCCATGACATGGAAACACGAATGGACCTGACGCCGTGGTTAGCCGGAATATATGTTGAACAGAATCAGAGGTGCAAGGGCTACGGATCAATGATCGTGAGAGCACTAGAGGGCGTCGCACCGAAATTTGGTGTACGGAGGCTCTATCTATACACACCCCGGTCGGCCGCATTGTACGAAAGACTGGGGTGGGGAGAGTATGAGATTGCTACTTAAAAAGGCCAACACGTAACCATTATGGAAAGAATATTGCTCTAGCAATCGGCTCTACCGGTGAGCCGTGGGGTTATGCTGTTGGTTTCCGCCCCTTCAGAATCTCTTGGTGCAATTCTTTAAAGTCCTTCGGAGGAATGGCGTCAGATTTTCTTACCAGTCTTACGGCTGAGGCAGGGCAGGGGATGGCACAGACTCCGCACCCGATGCACCATTCGTTGTCCACTACAGGGAAATCACCTTCCATCTTGATGACCTGAACGGGGCAGATCTCCACACATGCTCCACAGCCGGTACATCGTTCCTTATCCGTTTCTCTGAGGAAGTAGGTAGCCATCAGGACATCCCTTGGAATTTTCTTTCTCCTGATCGTCCCCACTGACCAACAACAGCAGCCGCAACAGTTGCAGGTGTGTTTGATCCCTTCTCTGGCATTGTCCACGAGATGAACCAGACCTGCCTCTTCAGATTTTCTAATCACCTCAAGGGCCTCTTTCTTTGTAATCTCTCTCCCAATCCTCTTCTCAATCAGATATTCTGCCAGCTCATCATATTTTATGCAGTTCTCAAGAGGATGATCACATCTCTTCTTCCCAATCAGATGGGAGGTTGCCCGGCAGGGACAATGGACGAGGGCAATCACGTTGGCTTTCTCAACGACGCCTTCCATCATCTCAAAAGGGAATACGGCATGACTCTCTGGCTCAAAAGACGGGGTGGCAGGGAGATACCGAAAAGCCTTTGTTTTCGTGTTTCCATAAATTTCCTTCAGTTGCTCTTTCCCGGAATATCTGGCGACCAAGTCTGCCATCTTTTTTGCATTCGGAGTATTGACGCCCCTCCAGAAAAAGGTCTGGGGGAAACCATATCCAAACTGTTGGAGCGCATACCCTCCGCGCCCATCTTTCATCTTTTTGGAGAAGAGGAGTCCCCTCTGGGCTAAGTTTGATAAGATCTGCTCTAATTCTTCGCTTGAAACATTTTTAGGAGGGGTGATCTCGTTCACCGAAACAGGCTCAAAAGGAATCACTTTCGTTGGAATGGCTAAGGCTACCTCTGCTTCCAAAGGAGTGAAGTTCTCTCTGAGAATCTCCAGAAGCTCTTCTTTTTCAGGATAACCCATGCCTAAAGAAGACAAGTGTCTAGCCAGCCGCCTGTAGATATCCTCTCTCATATTACCCCCTAGCTCTAAGCATAGAGCATTGCGCAAAGCGCATAGCGTTTAGTTCTCAATTCATAACTCATGCTTTATCACTCACAACTCACAACTCATAATTCATAAGTCTAAATTCATAACTCATAACGCCATATCATTCCATCCTTAACGATTCCACCACATTCATCTTGGCGGCCCGGCGCGCCGGAATGAAGCCCGCGCCGATCGAGGTAAACATCACGATTAACCAAGACTCGATGAGGCTCCAAAGAGGAATGGAGAACTGGATGGTCCATCCGAAGGACTGTTTATTGATGACGTAGATGAGAAGGACAGAGAGAAGAAAACCACAGGCGAGCCCGAGGATATGGCTGAAAAATCCGATCATCCCCGCCTCGATGAGGGTGGTCTTCTGAATCTGCCTTTGGAATGCCCCTACGGCCCGGACGATCCCGATATCCCGTTGCCTTTCGATGATCAGGGCGTTCAAGGAATTGACGATTCCGAGGATGGCCACGATGATGGCGATGCATTCAAGGGCGTAGGTAATGGCAAAGGTCTGGTCGAAGATCTTCAGGACCTCCTTTCGCAATTGCCGGTGGGAGACCACAAAGAGGCGATAAGGTTTTGAGTATCTCTCCCGGATCATCTCTTTGAAGGTTTCCTGAGAAACCCCTTCTTTGAGATAGATCCCAGCGCTATGGATCGTCTCATCCTTCCACAGAGATTGAAAAAGTTTCTTCTCCAATAAGACCATCCCCCAGTCCGAGGAATAGTCGTAGAAGACACCGGCTATCAAAAACTCCTTTTCACCCTGCGGGGTGTTAAGCTTTATCCTGTCTCCGGCCTTCACGTTATGTCTGAGAGAGAAACTCTCTGTCACGAGAATGGCTTCTCCTGCGGCGAACTGTTGAAGAATCGCCTGGGGATTTCCTCGAGTGAAACGAATGACTTTCATGTTGAGAAAGACCTGCCCATCCACTGAGGCAATGAGAGCAGGCTGGCCTTGATATTCAACCTCCAAGGCCCTGAAAGAATCCACGGCCTTGACTCCGGGAAGGGAGGGTAGCTGCCTTGAGACCTCAAGGGGGAGGAGGGCGGAATAACCTGTGATGGAGTAGGAGCCTGGAAAGATGAACACATCCCCGTTGATCGATTGCTCCACCCAGAGGTCGACCGTCTTTCGGAAGCTCAGGATCATGATGGAGATGCTGATGAGCATGGAGAGGGCGGTCATCAATGCAGCGATGGTGATCGCGGTTCTGGCCATGGAGTCATGGAGATATCGACTTGCTAGTTTTCCCTCCGACCCAAACAGGCGCTGGAGAAGCGGGGCGAGGAGACGGTTAAGGAGGGTGGTCACAGAAGGGATCAGGAAGGAGACTCCGATGAGGATGAGGAGTGCAGCCAGGAAGCCGAAGATGGGCCGATGAGAGATGGGCCTTTGAAGAGCAAGGATGAGCGACAGGATGAGAAGACCCACGCCGATCAGACTGAATTGCCCGAGACGGGTTCTTATCTTTGTTTCAAGGGTCCCCAGCGCCAAGGCCTCTTTGGGTGCAATCTTGGAGGCTTCTCGTGCAGGGCCGATTGAGGAAAGGACGGAAGCAAGCACGCCCATCCCAAACCCTGCCATCAAAATGGACGGAGAAATCAAGAGATGTTCCGCTTTGACCAATATATAGAGGGCGGTAATCGTTCTGGAGACCAGATAGAGCATGAGCTTTGCCAGTCCTATCCCGAGTCCTATTCCGACCAGACTTCCCAAACACCCGATCCATGCTGCCTCACCGATGAAAAGCCCGAGGACCTGAGGTCGGGTGAGTCCGATGCTTCGAAGAATTCCGATCTCCCTCCTTCTCTGAATGACGGAAACGGAAATGGCATTGTAGATTAAAAACATCCCGACGATTAAAGAGATGAAGCTGAGGGCGGTGAGGTTGAGGTGAAAGGCAGAGACCATCTTCTCGATCTGGCCGCTGCGCGTATCGGACCGACGAACTTCAACCCCCGGGGGAATCACCTTTTTCAGTTCTCTCTCTATCGCCTCCATGGGCTGGGATTTGTCCACCATCAGGTCAATTCGGTCGATGAGGCCGACCTTTTCCAGGGCTTCCTGAGCGGAGGCAATGTCAATGAGGCCGAAGTTCCCCTCCAATGATTTGGCTGGCCCCTCCATCTTTAAGAGATTGGTGATGGTGAGGGTGACCTTTTTCGAACCCACAATGAGGGTGATTTTCTCTCCTTTTTTTAATCCGTGTCGGTTGGCCAATTTTTCTGTGATGGCAATGGAATGAGGGGTTTTCAAAAAAAGGAGACCTTCGTCATCGGTCTCGTGAAACTGATATTCTCTAAAAGGGCGATCACTAAAGACATCGATGCCAAGAAGGTAGAGCGGTTCTCCGATGGGCTCATCCATCTTGGAGACATACTGAATGGCGGGTGTGGCTGCTTTGATCCCGAGAACTTTTTTTACCTTGAGATAGACCTCTTCAGAAAAGCCTCCTCCAAAAGAAGTGACCTGGAGATTGGCTTTTCCCGAGACATGATCGACGGAGGCATTGAAGGATTCGATGGCGGTGTAAATGGCGGTCTGAACGCTGATAAAGACCGCGACTCCCAGGGCGATCCCTACCATGGAAAGGAGGGTCCTTCCTTTGTGATAGCGAAGATGACGGAGAGTAATGTTTTTGAGGAGATGAAGTAGTAGCATAAATCCGAATATCTAAATCCGAAGTTGTTTAAACTCTAAACACTAAACTCTAAATCCTAAACAAATCCAAAATGTAAAACCCAAAAGATCATTTTCCCTTCTCAACAATTGAATCAAGTATTTTGTTAGTCATGAGGGTTTGAGTTTTGTGTTTTGAACATTTGAGTTTATTTAGAGTTTAGGGTTTGGGGTTTGGGATTTAACATCTTAGTTGTCGAGTCTTGGATTTCGTGCTTCGATATTCACAGAGTTGTCGCTACTCCATCAGGAGCTTGCCGTCGCTCATTTTGATGACCCGATCCGCCATGGCCGCTCCCTCCTGGCTATGGGTGACGAGGATGACGGTCTTCCCTTGCCCGTCCCGTAGTCGCCGCAGGATGTCCAAGACCTGCTTTCCTGAAGCGGAGTCGAGATTACCCGTTGGCTCGTCAGCAAGAACGATGTCAGGATCGTTGATCAAAGCGCGGCAGATCGCCACTCGCTGCATCTCGCCGCCCGAAAGTTCATGAGGATAATGGTTCCTCCTTTCATAGAGGTCCATTTCATGAAGAAGGTTTTCAATTTTATCACCCCGAGGGTTCGAGCCTTCCCGTAACAGGTGAGGGAGGGCGATATTCTCTTGGAGGTTGAGAATGGGCAGGAGATTGAAAAACTGGAAGATGATGCCGACCCGGTCTCTGCGGTAAAGGGTCAACCGGCGGTCGTTCATCGTGGAGATATCTTCACCGTTGATCATCACCCGACCCTGATCCGGAGAATCCAAGCCGCCGACGATGTTGATCAGAGTAGACTTTCCGCAGCCGCTCTTGCCTGTAATGGCTAAGAACTCTCCCTTTGAGAGGTTGAGATTGACCTGATCCAGGGCGACCACGGGATTTTCTCCCTGGTAATAGATTTTTGTTACATTGATCAATTGAATGAAATGATCTTCTGTCATCGTAATAAAAAAAGAGCAGGATTGAAAATTTCCCTGCTCTTTTTTATATCGGGGGGAACGGTAAATTGTCAACTGGTAAACAAGATTCCTTCTAATCTTGATTTATTCTCTTTAAATGCTTAACGAGGATGATTAACATGATAGGAATAATCGCTCCGACGACGACGACAGCTCCTCCCACAACATAGATTCTTGGACCTATATCCTCGACGGTTCGTACAACCTGCATCACGGCAATTGATACCATGGCTGCCAGGATGCACATTAGAATGATGATACTAACAATGTTAGCGGTGCTTAATTTGATATTCACTGCTCCCTCCTCTCGTTAAAGGTGACAGGTAATAGATTTTACTGTCAGCCTGCATGTGATCCTTTTACCATAACCATGAACTTCTGTCACCCTTATTTTTTCACAGCTACAGGCTCAGCACCTGAGAGAATAACTTCTTCTGCCACCTTCTTTTCTTTCTTCATGATTGCTGTGGTGGTGGTACCGATAAAGCTGAAGAAGAGGATTGCTGCCGGGACCAACTGGAGGAGAACGATGAGCGCCCCAATAATAAGGAAGATCCAGAGGGTAGTTCCGGCTCCTTTTAATTCAATAGACCTGGCAAATGCAGGAGTCGCAAGCAGTGTCATCGCTACTCCAACCACCCCAACCTTTAGAGCTTGTGCTTTTCCTAACATGGCCTATTCCCCCTTTCTTGTCTATCGAGGTTTCTGAGTCACCTCAACCTCTAAAAATGCATACCTGATGCCAAGCCCAAGGAAGAATACAAAAAATCTGTAACGAATTGATTATATTAAATTTTCTATTCCATAAATTTCCATGAAAAGTATGGCAGAAAATCAATTGTGTATGTGAAGAATATACATTTCTCAAGAGATCGCTGCGTTGTTATTCATGTAACCAATTGAAATTTAATGATTCTTGACGAATACAATAAATATACATGTATATACTTCTTGAATTCACTTTGATTATCCGACGAAGGGGCGGCCGGGCCGGAGTTCCTTGATCGGTCCAAAAGGGTCTCAGGAATCAATTGGGCTGCTTTTGTTTCCCATGGTCGGCACATGCGCCGGCCTGCCAAAGCGGGATAGACGGGGTCCCTGCCTACCGGCAGGCCCTGAACCGTGATGGTACAGGGCAGGCAGGAAGGGGAACAACATAAATGGAAGTTTCATTCCCTGGAAGCCCCGCCCTGCGGGCGGGGAGCTTCACTTCTGATCGAATGATTCAGTCTCGAGACGGGTCAGACCAATCCGAATGGATTCCCGGATGGGACGAAGGCCAATCGAAGTTCTTTAATTAAAAAGGTTGACGGTGCAAAGGGATAGAATTTATAATAATTTATGACGAATTAGCATAAGGGGGTTTTTATGTGGGATTATACGGAGAAGGTTAAGGATCACTTTCTGAACCCGAGAAATGTTGGGGAGATTGAAAATCCGGATGGGGCGGGTGAAGTGGGGTCGCTCGCCTGCGGGGATGCTTTGAGACTCACTTTCAAATTGGATGAGAAGAAAAGGATCAAAGACGTAAAATTCAAAACCTTTGGCTGTGCCAGTGCCATCGCTTCCTCTTCTGCCTTAACGGAGATCGTCAAGGGGAAGACGCTTGAGGAAGCGGCGAAGGTCACCAATCAGGATATTGCCAACTACCTCGGGGGGCTCCCCTTAGAGAAGATGCACTGTTCGGTGATGGGAAGAGAGGCACTTGAGGCAGCCATCGCCAATTACCGGGGGCAGAAAGTAACGAAAGAAGATTTTGAGGTGATCTGTAATTGCTTCGGGGTGACGGACAGAGAGATTGCGCATGCGATCCGTGAAAATGATCTTAAGACGGTGGAACAGGTAACGTATTACACCAAAGCCGGGGGAGGATGTGGCCAGTGTCATCCAAAGATCGAAGCAATCATAGAAAAGGTCAGAAAAGAGATGGGAAAAGAGGTTCCTCCTTACAAACCAGAGAGAAAGAAGCTGACGAACATCCAGAAGATCAAACTGATTGAAGATACATTAGGAAGGGAAATCATCCCGGCTTTAAAGGCGGACGGCGGCGATTTGGATTTAATCGATATCGAGGGGAACAAGGTTTATGTCGCGTTGAGGGGCTCCTGTTCGTTCTGCCCCAGCGCTGAGATTACCTTAAAACAGTATGTCGAAACGAAGTTGAGAGAGTTCGTCAGCGACGATATCGTGGTGGAGGAGGTCAGGCCGTGAAGACCGTTTACGTGGACAATAATGCGACGACAATGGTGGCTCCGGAGGTCTTGGAGGTGATGGTGCCTTATTTTTCCGAGTATTATGGGAATCCCTCAAGCATGCACTTCTTCGGAGGACAGGTTCAGAAGAAGGTGGATGAAGCGAGGGAGAAGGTGGCAGACTTCTTAGGGGCAGAGCCTTCGGAGATCGTCTTCACCAGTTGTGGGACGGAGAGTGATAATGCGGCGATTTTAGGGACGCTTGATTCCTATCCGGAAAAGCGACACGTCATCTCTACCCGAGTGGAACATCCTGCGGTTGGAAATGTTTGTACCTATTTGGGCCGAAAGGGCTACCGGATCACCGAGCTTTCTGTGGATCGAGAGGGGTGGCTCGACCTGGATGAGTTAAAGGAGTCGCTCACCGACCAGACCACTTTGGTTACCATTATGTATGCTAACAATGAAACCGGGGTGATCTTTCCCATTGAAGAGATCGGCGAGATTGTAAAGTCCAAGGGAATTTCTTTCCACACCGATGCCGTCCAGGCAGCCGGAAAGATTCCTCTCAATATGAAAAGATCGAGGCTGGATATGCTTTCGATCTCCGGCCATAAACTTCACGCGCCCAAAGGGATCGGGGTCCTCTACATCCGAAAAGGAACCAAATTTTCTCCCTTCTTGATTGGCGGCCATCAGGAGAAAGGGAGAAGAGGAGGCACGGAGAATGTTCCTTACATTATCGGTCTGGGTAAGGCCTGCGAGCTGGCCAAAAGGCATCTCGATGAAGAGAACACAAAGGTTAGAGCCTTGAGGGACTATCTTGAGACCAAGATTCTGGAAAAGATCCCAAATACCTTAGTGAACGGGGATCGGCTTCATCGACTTCCCAACACCGTGAGCGTCAGTTTTGAATATGTGGAAGGCGAATCGATTCTGCTTCTGCTTTCTGACCTCGGTATCTGTGCTTCATCCGGCTCTGCATGCACATCCGGTTCGCTGGAACCTTCGCATGTCCTCAGGGCAATGGGTGTTCCTTTCACCGCTGCTCACGGATCGATCCGCTTCAGCCTCTCCATCTATAACGCCAAAGAAGAGATGGATTATATCATTGAACATCTCCCCCCGATCATCCAGAGGTTGAGGGATATCTCACCCTTCTGGAAGGATTATCTGAAAGCCCAGGGGAAAGTATAATCGCAAGAAATGCGTTGTTTCCTTCCGAAGAAAATTCTCAAACTTAACGGGTAGGAGACTGAAGAGGAGACACACGTGGAAAACCGGGAAGCTTATGAAAAAGCGAAGAAGAGGGTGGAGGCTAAGATAGGATTTTATATTCACTTAGCGGTCTATGCGGGGGTGAACGTTCTCCTCATTGTCATCAACCTGACCACTTCGCCTCAATACCTTTGGTTCGGATGGCCATTGTTCGGATGGGGGATAGGCCTATTCTTCCACGGGATGTCTATTTTTGTCTTCTCCGGTAGGAAATTTAGAGAGGCCAAAGAAAGGATGATCGAAGAGGAGATCAAGAAAGAATCCCGATGAGAGAATATCTTATTCGGTGTTACCCTTCCTCATCAGTGGAGGCAGGGTTAGAAACTGAGTTCATATTTTCAGGAGGTTCCTTTTCCTTCTTAATGAGTCCAAAGCCTCCACATCCTGTGCAAACATTAAACTTGTCAGGTTTCCTGCGCAATTTGCCTTTCCCTTTGCAAAGCGGGCAGACCGCCATCCCGTATTTTTCCGGATGAAACATTTTGCCCTTTGGAATACTCTTACCTTTTCTCACCTTACCTGTCCTCCCCGCGATCTGTTCCGGTAAATCCTCTCTTGTCCCCAGGATTTGCGGGCCACTTGCCGGTCAAGCGGGCTTCCCAATGTTGCGCCGGACGAGGCAAGCAAAATAAAAAGAGACCCCGGTAAGAAAACCCAGGGTCTCTTTTCTCTTTTTAGCTTAACGAACTTCTAATTAGCTCACTACGACAACGTTCGTTGCCTGTGGGCCCTTCGGACCGTCGGAAACCTCGAACTCTACTTCATCGCCTTCATAGAGGGATTTGAACCCATCTCTCTTGATGGCGGAGAAGTGTACGAAGACATCATTTCCGTCATCTCTGGAAATGAACCCATAGCCCTTCTTCTCGTTAAACCATTTTACACGACCTTTGGCCACTACAACTCACCTCCTTTCTTCTCTTAAATTCAAGTAAGTTGTAATAGCCTTTGGTCCTAAAAAAAAGGCCACAAAAGTCTTAAGAAGCACTTTTGCGACCTTTTGTGATCCAAACAAATACTTCTTACAACCTACAACACCATTATCCCATTCTATTTTTCATATGTCAAGTGTTTTTATTAGGACCTTAACTATCCGATTATATTTGTGAAAATTAATTTGGTGTGCCCCTCTCAATGGAGGGCATCTACGCTTCTTGATCTCCGGAAACGATTGTGGGTAAGCGTTTGTTCCGACCTTTCCATTTCGAAGGTGACGGCATGGAGCCCGGAAGAATCTCTCTCTGCCCATATAAATTGTCCCGGGTTGACGGCAAGGGTTTCCCCAATCCGATCGACGTATGCGCCGGAAAGTTTTGGTGATTCATGGATATGGCCGTGAAGGGTTAAAAGGGGCTGATTCCTTTCGATGAAGGTTTTGATGGATCGGCTTCCAACTGACTTTCCCCCTTCGATGAGATCCAGTCGAGTCCCGAAAGGAGGGGAGTGCATGATATAGATCGCTCTTTTTTTCTGGAGGGGTTTCGGAAGTCGGTCCAAATCTTCTTCAATCGTTTCTCGTCCTCTAAGATAGAGATAGGGATCAACGGGGCTCAATTGGTCGGATTGGTCAGAGGATCGAATATAAGAGGGATTCTTCTGAGGAGGCCAGGGGGCATCACGGTCGTCCATTTTCTCAAAGTCTTTTGGCCGAAACGGGGTTGGAGGCACAAAAGGGTATCCGATGAGTTCGTATCCATTCTTGAGTCGATAACTTCTCCGATTGAGATCGATGATTCTTTCTGCAGGCTCTCTAAAAAGATGGGGATATCCGAGATCCCAGTTTCCAGCGATGAGAAAAATCTGCTGAATAGAAGTGGTCTCTAAAATCCTTCTAAGAAACGGAGAAAGAAACTGGTCGATGAAGTTTTTTTGATTTGGAACCATATCTTCGTATCGTTTTGTTGGGGGGAAAGAGGGGAGAAGATCCCCCCCTATCACCATGGCTTCTGAGGAGGAAGAAATGGCCTGAGATAAGAGCTTCTGATAAAGGTAGATTTCACCGTGAAGATCTGAGGTATATAAAATTTTCATAATAATAACCAAACTCCCTGCCTACCGGCAGGTCCTGAACCTAGCATGGTACAGGGCAGGCAGGCACAAATAACCAAATAATATCCAATAAACCAATAACCAATTGACATAAAATTAGCTCATAGAAAACTCTCTTCATAAGTTTGTTAATTGGTAATTGGAGCTTATTTGGATTTTGGAATTTGGGATTTGGAATTTCCATTCCGTAGGAATGGATTTATTCCTCAAAGTCGTCCGAGAGGATCCATTTATCTTTCGTGCTAATTATCTTGAAGGTTATCTTGCAATAGGAACAGAGGACTAAGTCCCCTGGTTTCTCGGTTCCTTCAAGCGGGATGTCGGCGTCACAGATGGGACATTCTAATTCAGTGGCCATGGATGACCTCCTTTTGTTCTAATAGAGATTTCAATATTTAAAATCTTAAAAAAAATCAAGTCATTTTTTCCTTTTCTAAGTATTTTGAAAAAATTCTTTGAATTTTTTTCTTGCATCGCAGTCTAAGACTATATGAACATACGGAGTAGAAAGGAGGAGTTTCGATATCACCCCCCTATCCAGAAGCGGTCTGGAGACCCGGGCACTGGGCGTATAGGGGAGGAGAGTGGATTTGGATTCCAGGTCATTGGGCGAGACCTCCAAGAGCTCATGCGGAATGGGTGCCCGGCCATTGGCAGCCGAGGGGAGAAGGATGGGTCTGGAAGGAAGGCCACTGGGAGTACAGATAGTCAAGAATGAAGAGTTAAATGTTTAGAGTTAAGAATTTAGAATTCGGAATTAAGAATTAAAAAGGATTGGATATAGGCTCAGTCTCAGTGCCTATTCTGGGAACGAGATGCTTCATCTAAATTGGGTTAGCTCTCTAAGGGGCTTTCGATGACCTTCTGGAGACTCATTCGGGATGCCGATAGGAATTAACGAAACCGCTCGAACTGTCTCCGGGAGTTTAAGAAGTTTTTGGATAGAAGCCTCGGCCTCTGTTCCCCAAATCCCAATCCAGCCGGCTCCCAGACCTAAGCTGTGTGCCGCTAAAGTCATATTCTGCGTGGCCGCTGCTCCGGCTTCAATCGCATGGAGGGGATCGATCCGGCGGTCCACGCAGACCAGGATGACTACGGGCGCTTGATTAATGCCCAAGTGGAGCACGCTCTTCCTGGCCTCTTCATCCAGGGCGATCTTTAAGCCCAAGTCTTTAATGACGATGAACCTACAGGGTTGAAGATTACTAAAGGAAGGGGCCCACCTTCCCGCCTCGAGGATCATCTCAAGCATCTCCTCATCGACCGGGTTGGACTTGAACCTCCGAACCGTCCTCCGGTTTCTTATGGCTTTCAACACCTCATTCATCACTCGTTCCTTTCTGCGGAGGGATTAATAAGTAGCATAGTGAAGTCTTCAGGGGATGTCAACCCTGAAGGTTGCCCAATTCGTGGCCGTGCCCGTGGTCCTTTTTTCTAAGATTCGAGTTACTCTCTTATTTTAGATAGAAAAACTTCGAGTTCTTTTCTGAAGGGGAGGGAAGGCTGGGCGCCCAATTTTGTGGTCGCAAGGGCCCCGGCCGCATTCGCAAATGCTAAGGCTTCTCGGATGGGTTTGTTCTCAGAGAGACTGAAGGCGAGGGCCCCGAGAAAGGCATCCCCCGCAGCCGTGGTATCGACCACATTCACTTTGAAGGCTTTCATCCAGAATTCTTCACTTCTGTTCTTGAAAAAGAGGCCCTTTGAACCTAGGGTAACCACCACATTTTTTACGCCCCTGTCCAACAGTCTTTCAGCCATTTTTTGAATTTCTCGACCTCCCCTCCATTTTATCCCGGTCAGGAACTGGGCCTCCCATTCATTCGGGACGATAAAGTCGGCCAGGGAGAGAATGCGGCGCGGGAGCTGTGTAGGTGGAGATGGATTGAGAAGGGCGACGGCACCCTGTTCCTTAGCCATTCTTAGACCTCTCTCTACTGACGGAAGAGGGACTTCTAATTGGGTGACAAAGACGTCAACTCCTCTCCAATATCGCGCCAGTCTTCTTAGGTCATCTACGGAAAGAGAGCCGTTCGCTCCAAGAAAGGAGACGATCCGGTTCTCTCCCTTTGGAGTCAATTCGATCACTGCAGTCCCTGTTGGCAGCTTCTTATCCTCCAGAATCAGTTTCTGGCCCAGACCATTTTTAATCAGGTGGCGACGGTATGATTTTCCGTAGTGGTCGTTCCCAACTTTGGTGATGAGGTCAACGTCTCCTCCCAGCCGCCTTGCCGTGATGGCTTGATTCGCCCCTTTCCCTCCGAAGAAGATACCGAGGCTTTCCGCCAATATCGTCTCCCCGGATTGATGGAATCGCGGAATTTTTAAGACAAAATCCACGTTGGAATTTCCGAGGACCAGAATTTTTTTTCTCATGGATTCACAGGAGTCGTGATAGGAAGAGTTCTAAGAATCCTCTCGCATCCACTCCCAGGCAAACTTCTACCTTCGGCCCCTCTTTCGCTTCTCCTGTCTTGCCGAAATATTCCCCTTCTTGAATCTCCACATCGATCGAAAGTCTCTCCTTTCTCACCAATGTGGGATCGATGACCACCCCCACGGCGAGGGGATCGTGAAGATAGATCAGCTCCCTATTCCTGAACTGGCGTGTGGTCGAACGATACCCGGTCGCCTCGACAAGGAATTTGGAAAATGAATTGTTGATGGGTTTCACTCTCTCTTCCATCGATTGGGGTGTAAGAGGAACTTGATGAGTTACATCGAGTGGAACCAGTGTGATCGGTAACTCTGAATCCAAGACTATTTTAGCGGCTAAGGGATCGGAGTAAATGTTAAATTCAGCATAAGGCGTAATGTTTCCGCGTGTTCGGACCGCTCCCCCCATCATTGTAATTTTTTTCAGTCTCCCCATTCCTTCTCTGTCCCTCTGGAGTGCTAAAGCCAAATTAGTCAGAGGAGCCGTCGCAATCAAAGTCATTTCATCCGGATACTGGCGGGCCATCTTTATGATAAGCTCTTCTGCGCGACCCGTGAAAAGTTGCCATCCATCCTCTCCTTCCTTGCGATCTATTTTGGCCCCTCCCAATCCATCTTTTCCATGGACAGAATGGGCGTAAACGGGTTTCCCCTTCAGCGGTCGATCAGCTCCTTTGGCAATGAAGGGTTTATTTTTGGGTTGGATCAGAGAAAGGACCTTCTGAATATTTTCAAAAACCTGTTCTAAAGGGACATTCCCATTCACTCCGGTGACTGCCTTCACCTCCAGCTCCGGTGAATGAAATGCGAGGATCAAGGCCAGGGCATCATCTATCCCAACATCACAATCGATCATTACCTTCTTCGGCATCGTATGGTAACCTCACGAGGCGTTCTACTGCTTGGAATGATTGATGATTATTCATTATACACCAAATGGCGTGTCAGCCGCGCAAGTTTTTCCGAAAATTTCCTTGACCCTTGACTCGATCCGGAATAATATAGCTTCATTCAAAGGTAAACCCCGCTAGAAATTCCAGCGGGGCATCAAACCCCGCCGGAATTATACTGGGATCTAACCCCGGTGCAGAGCCCTGCACCGCATGGTGTACAGGGCAGAGGAGCGGGGCTCGATTTCTAACGGGGTAAACAGACTGTGGGCTTCTAACTGATTGCCTAATGGGGAATTGAATGGAACCCATAAAAGTGGTTGCACGATATATCAATGGGAGGGTAGTCAAAGGGTTAAGCCAGGACTTCTTCCCGAATAAAGACCGCTTCCATGTCTATCTAAAGGAGAATCCCTCGGGCGAAGCGGTCGAGGTATTGGTGAAGGAATTGAAGGCTGTTTTCTTTGTAAGGGATTTCGTCGGAAATTACCAATATGACGAGCGAAAGGAGTATATTCCAGGAGATAAACCCTCCGGCCGGAAAATTGAAGTGACGTTTGTAGATGGCGAGGTCCTGGTCGGAACAACTCTGGGCTATGACCCAAAGCGACCCGGCTTCTTTCTCTTTCCGGCAGATCCTCGGAGCAACAATATTCGAGTGTTTGCGGCGACCACGGCAGTAAAAAAAGTCCGCTACCTATAATTCAATTTTTCTATCCGCTTTGCCAGAACTAATCTCTCTCATATTCTAAAAAGGGGTGAAGGTATGAAAAAGAATGACGGGGTAAGTGGATTATGCCGGGTTGATGGTTTAGAATGAGGGTACCATGCTTGGCAGGGCGATGGCGTTCATCCTAATTTGCGTGCTTCTTCCGGGACTGGCCCTGGCAGAAATCTACTACTGGGTCGATGACCAGGGCATACAGTACTATACGACGAGGCTTGAGAGTATTCCCGAGCCTTACCGTTCTAAGGCACTATTACTTCCTCTCCCCACGTCTCCTCCTGCGCCTCCGGAACTGGAACGGAGCCCGGCTCCAAAGGGGCTTACCAAGATTCCGTTCACCCCCGGTCTCCCTGTCCTGGTCAGTGCCAAGATCAATGGGGCTGGGCCCATCACCTTGATTCTTGACACCGGTTCTGACCGCACACTGGTTGCGCCGGCAGCGCTACAGAGGCTTGGTATTTCTACTGAGAATGCGCCTCACGGAATCCTAAAAGGGGTAACCGGAATGAGCTATGTGGATGCGGTGTGGGTTCAGTCGGTGGAAGTGGGCGAAGCCGGGGTGGGGCCGCTTCTAATCATCGCCCATGATGCCAACCTGAAGGAGGCCGATGGACTATTGGGCCGCGATTTTTTGGCCCATTTCAGTGTGACGATCGATTCAAGAGAGAAAGTCGTCACCCTCGCCCCAAATTAATCCCTCCCTGTCACTCGAGATATAAATGGGACGCCTGCAATCACATCTTTTCGAGACATAAGGCGAGGATCATTTCCCTTAGAATCACTGAGGCTGTGACAGAGGAGATTTGGGTGGGGTCATAATCCGGTGTCAGTTCCACGATATCAAACCCGATGACATGAAGAGCTTGAAGTTTCTTAAGAAGGAAAATGAATTCCGGGAAGGTGAGACCTCCGGGCTCGGGCGTTCCAACACCCGGCATAAGACTTGGATCGAACACGTCGAGATCCAAGGTGATATAGACGGGCTGGTTCCTGAGGCGCTTGGTCATTGAGCCCAGAGAACTTGGTTCAAGGGAGACGATGGATTTCATCTTTCTGGCCAATTTAAATTCCTCTTCCGTTCCGGATCGAATTCCAATTTGAAACAATCTCCCTTCACCCAAATGATCGACGACCTTCCTCATCACTGTACTGTGGGAAAGGGGTTCGCCCAAATAGTCTTCTCTCAAATCCGTGTGAGCGTCAATTTGAAGGAGATGGAGACGAGGGTAAACCGTAAGGATCTCTTCTATGATCGGAAGGGTGATCAGATGGTCTCCTCCCAGAAGGATGGGAAATTTTTTTTCGGAGAGAACCTTGCCCAGTCCGTTTCGAATCAAGCCCAGAGAGATCTTCTTCTCTCCCAAAGGTAATTCGAGGTCTCCCATATCGTGAATAGAGCACTGGCTCAGGTCTCTTTGAAAATAGGGGCTGAAGGTTTCAATTCCCCATGAGGCTCTTCGGATCGCAGAGGGTCCGAAGCGGGCGCCCGGACGAAAGGAGGCAGATCCATCATAGGGGCATCCGAGAATCACCGCTTTGCTTTTTTCGAACGAAACACCGGCTGAGATATAGTTGGTTTCTACGAAGGGGAGTTTCATCAGAATCTAGAGTGCAGAGTTCAGAATTGAAAGTTTAGAATCTTGCGTTTAGAGTTTCAAATCATAATTCATAACCGTTCTATTCCCCCCATAAAACCAGAGCGGCCAGGGCCGCGCCAATTCTCTTTATTCTATACTCAATGGCGATCGATTTCAGATCTTTAATCTTCCATCCGCGAAGCTTCATTCCCTCGACGGCCATATTCCGGACCATCTCCTCGATCTTGCCCCGCTCTCCTTTGGCCGAATATTCCATGATCAACCCGTTCTGATTTTCATCCTCTGGAAGAGCGACAGCCACGCCTGCTGAGACGATCTCTCCGGCCACATCGCTGGTGATCGCAGCATAAGCTGCCGGCACCAGGGCTCCCGGAGGAAGAGCGACCGGGGAAACCTGCTGGCAATGGGGCGGAAGGATGCTCGACATCTTGACGATGTTGGTATTCCCGATGCCCGCCTTCAGGAGGGCTCCGTCAAAGGCATTCAGAGGTGTAAAGCCGTCCGAGGCTCCAGAAACCATAAAATATTGCGTCGGGGTCTTAATGATCACTGTCGTCCTCCATTATCTCTCGTCCGGCCGAGGGCGTATGGGGTTTGTGGTGCACTTTCCCTTCCTAATATGATCGAGTGTAGAAGGTGGTAGGTAGAACGTGGATTAAATGAATTAACCACCTGCTACTCTCTGCTTTCCACCCTCAAGGACGAGGGCAACGCCGCAGATGTCTGCCTGCCGGTAGGCAGGGGCGTTTTTGAGCAACTTGTTAAAACGAAGGAGGTGAGCTAATCCAAAGTATCACCGCCTCCCTCGAGCCACTGTTGTGAAGCCAATGCTCCTTCTCTGCCGAAAGGTAAAAGCATTCGCCTCTTTTCAACTTCAGAATCTCCCTTCCAAAACGAAGGTTGAGCCTTCCCCGGAGGACGAAGCCAAACTCCTCCCCCTCATGGGGCTTCTCTTTGGGTGTGGATTCCCCTTTCCGGAGGGTCAAGAGAATAGGTTCCAAGCGCCGATTCGTCGAAGCCGGGACCAGGAGCTCAAACTTCTCGATCTTCTCTTTTTCGATCGCCACCCGATCTTTCTCCCCGTAAACGATCTTCTCCTGTGAGGCTTCCCGGAAGAAGTCGGAAATGTTTTCGTCCAGGGCTTCAAGAATCTGGATCAGACTGTCCAGGGAGATGGAGGTGAGATCCCTTTCGATCTGGGAGATAAACCCCTTGGTCAGGTTGGCCCGCTCGGCCAGCTCTTCCTGGGTCAGGTTGCTCAACTGTCTTGAATTCCGAATCCGTTCTCCGATCTTCATAAATCCTGCGAGAATAGTTAAAAAAGAAATTTGTTTAGTAATCTGTAAGACAGTATACAAAGAAATTAGTTTAGCAAACTAAACTTATAAAATTATAGCGCTCATTTCTGGTTTGTCAAGCATTTTTTTCATTTTCGGAAATATTTTTCAGGAGCGCCTCTCCTCGATGGGCCGGAGATGTTTTGTTAAGTGTTTTGAGGAGAGAGGAAGAAGATTACCATCCGGGAGACTTGGGGTGGTAATCTCAAAGGCGTCGATATGGAAAGTCTGATTGGTGAGTTGAATTTTCCTGAAATTTATGCCAAACGAACACTCAAAGGAGGAAAACGTCATGGAAGGCCTTCAACCCTCAATAGAAGAATGGAACACACTGTATCGTGCAGCGATTGACTTTTGGCAGATTAAACCCTGGGACTGGGTAGACGACACGGATCTCTTCGGGGTGAAAAATCCTGAAGATGGCGAAATCGGGTTCTGCTGTATTGTTGGAGCCTTAGGAGAATTTTTGGGTTTGGTGGTTTATTTAGGGACAGAGGGTTTGGAAACCTACCTAAAAATCCAAGAGAATGAATCCCCTGAGGAAGACGTGCTCAGCACGTCAAAATGCCTGGTTGCTTCATTCGAGGACCGGAATGTTCTACAAAAACCGGATCATGAAGTGGTCAAAAAACTCGGGCTGAAATTGAGGGGGGCGAAAGCATGGCCTTTGTTCAGGAGTTACGAGCCGGGATACTATCCCTGGTATCTCAATCAGTTTCAGGTTCGTTTCCTCACGCATGCTTTGCAGCAGGCCGCAGATGTCAGCCTCCGGATGAAGCTCAATGGTAATCTGCGCGCGAATTCGGAAAAAGCCCAGTATCTGGTCCGGGTCCCGGAGCGGATCGGGCCGGAGCTGCGCTGGAAAGATGACTGGTTATCGCCGGTCCCTCTGGAGAGAGCAAAATATGAGGCTCCGGTTCCTGACGAAATTCGCTTGCAGCGCATCAAGAAGAGAGGACTCAGACCGGTGAGCATCTGGGAGGTTGATTTCTTCCAATTTCCTGCACCCATACAGGAGGGAGGCCGTCCTTTCTTCCCACTTTGCCTTTTAATCGTGCATCAGGATTCTGGATTCGTTTTTGAAACACATCTAGAGAGCAAGGACCGCCACAGGCCAGAATTTCTCAATCAGATGCTCAACGTGATTGAGAAGAACGCTCTTCTGCCGCAGGAGATCTGGGTAAAAAAAGAGGAGGTCTTTCAGCTTTTTGAAGGTCTTGTTTCGAGGCTGGGCTTGAAGATAAAACAGGTGAAAAGGTTAAAGCAGCTTGAATACGCAAAGAAGTCCATGAATTCCTATTTTTCTTCCGGGAAAATATGATGTTACAAAAAGCCGGATAAAAAGGGCTACTAAATATTTCTCATGACAAATGAAGATGTATCCTTCCAGGCTTTCCTTCTACCCAGTATCCAATGAATGTTATCCACCCGGGATTTCTTAACCATTGACAGTTGTCTTAAATAGCTATACAATATATACAAAATATATATTGTTGGAGGTGAGGCACATGACAACCCAGATGATCGTAAGGATAGATCCCGAGGTTAAGAACAGATTTAATAAACTTGCCAGGGTGGAAGGGAAGACGACAAGCCAGATGGTGAGGGAACTGATAGAAGACTATATCAAAGAAAGGGATATTGGCACCTATGTTGACGACCTCTGGGGTAGAATCGGCGGGAAGTTGAAATCCAAAGGGGTAAGACAAAGAGATATCGATAGGACGATCAAAGAGCTAAGAAAAAGCCCGAGATGAAAGTCGTTATTGATACCAATGTTCTTGTTTCGTCCTTTTTCGGGGGTAACCCCAGAAAGATCATCGACCTCTGGAAAGAAGGAAAGATTAGTCTTTGCGTATCGAAAAATATTCTTGATGAATATGTCGAAGTGTTGCAGAGGATTGGATTAGGAGGCGAGAGAGAAATCGAAGAGCTTCTTTCTCTTTTTGCCAAAGGCATTAACATTATTTTTACAAGAAAAATACCGAAGATAAAAGTGGTTAAAGATGACCCTGATGATGACAAATTCGTAGAGTGTGCCGTAGGGTTAAAAGCGGAAGTCATCGTCACAGGGGATAAGGCGTTAAAGGCAATGAGTGAATATATGGGGATTAAGATATTAACCCCTCAGCAATTCTTGAAAACCCACCAGATCCGCTGAGCAATATCCCATATTTACTCCATTTTAATCATGCTCTTCTTCTTTCGTTCCTGCATCCGACGCGGAGCTTATCGGCGAGTTGTGCGCGAGTCCGCTGGAGCCAAGGTTACGCCGCGGCCTCTTTGGAAAGTTCCCAGCCCGGGAAGACCAAAACACCCGGGTGACACTTCAGTGCCCGAACCAGAACCTTTGCGCGCTCTACCCCAAGACGAACCCGATCATTTTCGATTGACGAAATCGTAGCCTGGGGAATGCCTGTAAGCTGTCATAGTGGATTTTGGCTTAATTCCTGAAGTTCACGAATGATTCGCACAGACTCCCCAATCGAAACCCTAACTCGTTTTTTTGCAGGACGATACTCCCTCATCTAAGACCTCCGATAGTCATGGGCGGTGTTAGAGGCCATTTTTGTTGCAGCCCAGAAGGGCGCTGTGACTTATGCGGATTCTTGGATTTTCCTTTATAAAGAACCCAATATCCTCCGCTGTTTCCAATGTCTGCAAAAAGCTTTTCTTGGGCACATGAACGATTGGCTCAACCAGAAGGAAGCGTCCATCAGGTTTTAGGAGATTGTAGATTTCCAAGAGAAATCTGCGTTGATCGGGAACCTCATGAACCATCCAAAACGCCAAAATGAAATCGGCTTTAGAATGATGATCCAAGGAGCCAGGGCCTGCAAGATATGTAGTGATTCTTTCGGAAACCCCACGCCTTTGAGCTTTCCTGGCCAAAGCCGAGAGCATTTCGGTCTGAATATCGATCGCGGTCACATGCCCCGCCGGGCCCACCAATCTTGCCATGGGAATTGAGAAATAGCCCATGCCAGCACCAACGTCTACCACGTTGTTCCCCGGTTGAATATAGGGGCCTAAGATCACCTCAGGGTTGTGCAGTAGTTTCCTTAAGGGGTTGTCGAATGTGAAACACAACCACCATGGGCAAACGAATTTCTGACCGATCAGCTTATCTAACATTATTGTTTGTGGCCTCTGACGAGCCCGTAGGAAAAGTCCCTTTGACAAGTGAGAATGGTGTTTTCGCGCTTCGCATGCCCGCTCGTAAGAATGAGATCGTTGATTGTGGGCCATTCTGTGAGGTTATTTCTTTTCTACAGCCCCAACGGTTGAGTTAGACTTCACGTTCAGGCGACCAATGGCTGAAACAGCCGCTTGAACCGCGACAGGCGTCAATATCAGGTCGATGTGGCCAGTCCCCGGCACGATTGAAACAGGCACCTTCCTTCCGGCAGCGCTGAATTCAGGCGAAAAGCGTTCTGGAATGAACTGATCGTCGTTTTCTCCGACGAGGACTTCCATCGGCTGGCTCGCCGCAGCGATGTCGCCGCGGTAGTCGCGGTGTGGGCGGAAGTTCATAGCAAGAGCATATGAGTATTGCGGCGTGAGGAACTTCTGCGCTTCGGGCCTTAGCGCAAACGACGTAACTGGAAGGTAGTTGAACCATGAAATGCCAACGCGATTGAGGAAAACCAGCACCACGATTCGAGGCGTGCCTACGGATACCCAACCACCGCTGGCAGGACGATAGGTGGTAGCGTCTTGACTAAGGAATGGTGACAGCAGAAGGTAGTTGTCAAACAGCTCCCGCCGAGCGTCCGCAGCGAAACGCAATGCGAACCCGCCGCCGGACGAAAAACCTATCAGACTCTTCTTTCCTGAAGGCCGGGATGCTTTCAGAAAGTCTTCGAGATCGTCCTCCAACTGCCCGACGTAAGAGATTTGCCCCTTGGTGCCCGACTCCCCATGACCACGCATGTCCAGGGCATATGCAACATAGCCTGCCTGAGCAAAACCCTTCGCCAACGGGTGAATGCTGTCGCTGCGCGAGGAGGAACCATGAATGAGGACGACGGAACCCTTGCTTCCGGGACCGGCCTGGCCATATGCGCGGTAGGCCAGTCCGACGCCATCGCGTGCGGTGAATCGCTGAACAGGAGGAAGGTCGGAGAAGTCAACCGACTTGAATGGGTCGCTGACGCTCTGCATCGGTGGAAGCTGAGCGGGGCCTCCGAAGATGATGAGCAATAAGGCAGCGAAGACGATGAGGGCTGCGAGCGTGAGAAGCGCGATAGCGATCTTTTCCATTGGACAGCGATCTCCTTTCCATTTGACTGAGGTTTAACGCCGTGGATCACGCGCGGCTGTTAGTCGTCGCGTGCATCCGGTTTGTTCGACGGTTCATATCGTTATTGTACCTTCCAGGTAGAGCGCCGCTCGGCCGGAAATCCTGACACGTTCACCGGCATGTCTGCAAAACAACTCACCGCCCCGTTTCGAGACCTGAAACGCATGGAGTTCGGTCTTACGAAGCACTCCTGCCCAATATGGAGTCAGAACGCAATGCGCAGACCCCGTTACCGGGTCCTCCGGTATGCCAACTCGGGGCGCGAAGAAGCGTGATACGAAGTCACTCCGATCCCCTCTGGCTGTAATAATGGTTCCGCGACACGCTACCCGATCCAGGGCGATAAAATCGGGTTTCACTTCTCTGACGGTCTCCTCGCTATCCAACACTACGAGCAGATCCTCCGCCGAACCGAGTATTTCTTGAGGGCTGACCCGTAAGGCTTCTTTGAGTCCGGCGGGAGGACTCTGGGCATGAGCAGGTCTTGCAGGAAAGTCCATTTCAAGGAGATCATCATGCCTCGTTACCACAAGCTCTCCGCTCTTGCGTGTCCGAAACCGGATGCTTTTCTCCGGCCATTTCCGACAGACGAAGAGAACAAAGGCGCTCCCCAACGTCGCGTGGCCACAAAGCGCAACCTCGGTGATCGGCGTGAACCATCTAAGGCCAAAGCCTTCAGGATTACGAACCAGAAAGGCCGTCTCTGATAGGTTGTTCTCGGCAGCCACTGCCTGGAGGGTTGAGTCGTCGATCCAGTGATCCAACAGAACTACTGCCGCAGGGTTGCCGGAAAAGACCTCCGAAGTAAATGCATCTACCTGGTATATGGGTATTTTCATCTCCGTCATTTCCTTTGCGTCGAACTATTTATTAAGATCGCACCCGAAAACCCCGTCCTGTGGACGGGGATGAAGGGTGCGTCTGCTGAAAGCAGAAAAAATAAATCAGATGCTGAAACAAGTTCAGCATGACATGACGGTTCGGTTCTGGTCCTTTTGTCATCCCGAACTTGTTTCGGGATCTCGGTTTTGGGTTTTAGAA
>Ga0335070_10001055_pt1 | contig 31560 bp, 29 predicted proteins | sample Lox_Sample_13_FD_206722 | JGI IMG/M metagenome (GOLD analysis project Ga0335070, IMG submission 206722) | Soil microbial communities from Loxahatchee National Wildlife Refuge, Florida, United States - Lox_Sample_1.3 | ecosystem: Environmental > Terrestrial > Soil > Wetlands | place: USA...
GAGCCCGGCGTTGACATTGCACAAAGCTGTCAGCAGACTACCGCCCCCGCGATCTGGCGGGTGGGTAGACGGAGTTTTCGTGGCCAATACCAAGTCCGCCGAGAAGGCTGCTCGCCAGGCCGAGAAGCATCGCAACCGCAACGTCGCACTGCGCTCACGCATGCGTACAGCGGTCCGCAATGTGACCGCGGCTATTGCCGGCGGCAACAAGGCAACTGCCACCGAGAGCTACAGGGAAGCCGTCCCCGTCATCGATACGCTGGTGAACAAGCAGATCATCCACCGCAACAAGGCCGCAAGACACAAGAGCCGACTGGCTGCTCGTATCCGCGCAATGCAGTGAGGCTGTGATGAACGCTACCGACCAGATCGGAAGGGTCGCTCCCGCCACTCCCGCCACCCACCCGGGCTTCAAGATGAAGCCGGCTGCGCGCCGGGATTTCGTTCTGCAGATGATTCGCGCGCGGGTGCCTCGCGCGCCTGCTCCTCCAAAAACGCCATAACGGCCTCGACCAGCTCCCTCGTACCCCGGCCCGTCGCGCCGGAGATGAGGAAGTGCGGCCCACGGAATCGCAGGCTGCGCACGATGGCGCGCGCCTTCTTCTCCGCTTCCTCATCGGGCAGCAGATCCCGCTTGTTCAGCACCAGCCAGCGCGGTTTCGCGGCCAGCGATTTGTCGAACTTCTTCAGCTCACCGATGATGGCCCGCGCGTCGCGCACGGGATCGGCTTCCGGGTCGAGAGGTGCGATATCCACCAGGTGCAGCAGCACGCGCGTGCGCTGAAGGTGCTTCAGGAACCGGATACCCAGTCCCGCGCCGTCCGCCGCTCCCTCGATCAGTCCTGGGATATCGGCCATGACGAAGCTGCGGTGCTGGCCGACGTCGACCACACCGAGATTCGGATAGAGAGTCGTGAACGGGTAATCCGCGACTTTTGGCCGGGCGGCAGACACGGCGCGAATCAGTGTGGATTTCCCGGCGTTGGGCAGCCCCAGCAGCCCCACATCGGCAATGACCTTGAGCTCCAGCTCAAGCGTGCGCCGCTCACCGGGCAGGCCGGGCCCGAACTGGCGGGGGGCGCGGTTGGTGCTGGACTTGAACTTCTGGTTGCCCCACCCGCCCTTGCCGCCGCGCGCCACGAGCAGGACGTCACCGGTCCGGGTCAGGTCGCCGAGCTCTTCGAGGGTCTCCGCGTCGCGCACGATCGTGCCGATCGGCACCGGGACGTAGAGGTCCTTGCCACCGCGTCCGAAACAGTCGTTGCTGGAGCCGGGCTCACCGTGCTCCGCCTTATAAGTGCGCTCGATGCGGAAGTCGGCGAGGGTATTGATGCCCGACATGGCGCGCAGGTAGACGCTGCCGCCGTTCCCGCCATCGCCACCGTCCGGGCCACCCAGCGGCACGAATTTCTCGCGGCGAAAGCTGGTGCTGCCCCGGCCACCGTTGCCGGCCTGCACTTTCAGCTTGGCTTCATCGACGAATTTCATGTTTGTGGCCTGTGAGCCGTGTCCCGGACGACCCGCTGCGGCGGGTGCGCTGCTGTGATGCGCCGCCGCGGGCGAGGCTTACTTTAAAGCCAAATGGCGCCCTGAAACGCTGCCTCCGAAACGAAAACCCCGGCTCGTGCCGGGGTCTCGATGCTTTGCGCCGGGCGGGGCCGATCAGTTCGGCTTCGCCTGCGCCGCCTCGGGCAGGACATGCACATACGTGTGCTGTTCCGCGCCCCGGCGCTGGAATTTGACCACCCCGCTGACCTTGGCGAACAGGGTGTGGTCCGTGCCCACGCCGACATTGGATCCGGCGCGGACCGGCGTGCCGCGCTGGCGCACCAGGATGTTGCCGGCGAGCACGTGCTCACCGCCGAAGCGCTTCACGCCCAGCCGTTTGGAATGCGATTCGCGGCCGTTCTTGGTACTGCCGCCTGCCTTTTTATGTGCCATGAGTGCGGTTCCTGAAAGGGGGTTCCGGGAAGAAGCTCAGCCGGCGCTGATGTCCGTCACCTTGACCTCGGTGAAGGGCTGCCGGTGGGTCTTCTGTCGCAGGTAGTGCTTGCGGCGGCGGAACTTTACGATGGACACTTTGGCGCCCCGGCCGTGGCGCACCACGGTCGCCTTCACCTTGCCGCCCTTCAGAAGGGGCTTGCCCAGGGTCACATTGGCACCTTCGCCCACCAGCAGCACTTCGTCGAACTCGACCGTGGCGCCCGGCTCGGCGTCGAGCTTTTCGACGCGCAGCGTGCCGCCGCTGCTCACCCGATACTGCTTTCCGCCCGTGGCGATGACTGCGTACATAGTGGTTGAAGGAGAAGGAATGGGGTCCAAAGAAGGCCGCGCATTCTACTGGCGGACCCCCGGCCGGTCAAACGGCGGTTTCCCCAGTTTCGGCGCGCACTTAGCCCCCTTCCGGGGGGTTCCGTGACGCAGCCCCCGGCGCCATTCTCCGCAGCCCCCGCGTCGGCTAGGATGCGGGGCCCCCCAGAAAGGCCTGCCGGGACCCCTTCACCCAATCCGATGACCCTTGAAGAAATCCGCGCGCTCGTCCGGACGGACCTGCAGGCCGTCGATCAGGTCATCCGCGCGCGGCTGAAAAGCGCCGTGCCGCTGGTGGATCAGATCGCCGAGCACATCATCGCAGGTGGGGGCAAGCGGTTGCGGCCGCTGCTGGTGGTGCTCGCCGGCCGAGCCTGTGGCCACGATAGCCCCGCCGTGCAGGAATCGGCCGCCTTCATCGAATTCATCCACACGGCGACACTGTTGCACGACGATGTCGTGGACGGCTCCTCCATGCGCCGCGGCCGCGACACCGCCAACGAAGTGTTTGGCAACCAGGCCAGCGTGCTGGTTGGCGATTTCGTGTACTCGCGCGCGTTCCAGATGATGGCTGCACTGAAGTCGCAGCGGGTCATCGAGATCATGGCCGATGCGACCAATGTCATCGCGGAAGGGGAAGTGCTGCAGTTGATGAATGCGCACGATCCGGAGACCACCGAGCAACGCTATCTCGAGGTCATCCATCGCAAGACGGCGCGGCTGTTTCAGGCGGGGGCCGAGGTTGCGGCGGTGCTGGCCGGCAGCCCGGTGGCCGTCCAACAGGCGCTGGCTGCTTATGGTCGGCACGTGGGGACTGCGTACCAACTCATGGACGATGTGCTGGACTATCGTTCGAATCCCGTCGAGCGTGGCAAGAATCTGGGCGACGACCTGGCCGAGGGCAAGCCGACTCTGCCGTTGATCCATGCGCTGCGTCACGCCGATCCTGCGCAACGGGCCGCCATCCGGCTCGCCATCGAGAACGGCGGCCTGGCTCAGCTCGAACCCATCGTGGCCGCGATCGAGTCCACCGGGGGTCTCGAGTACACCGCGCAACTGGCACAGAACGAATCCGACCGGGCCCTCGCCGCCCTCGCCGCTCTGCCCGAATCACCGTACCGCGCGGGTCTCACCGCGCTGGCGCGGTTCGCCGTGGCGCATACGACCTGAAGCGCCGGTTCCACATGAAGACGCGCGCTCGAGCAGAGCGCATTCCGACAACAATCACAACCGCTGGATGAAACCAATGACAATGAAGTGTGTTCGCCCGCTGACGGGGGGAGCCCGGGTGGCAACGCTGCTCGGCACGACGATCACTGTCGCCGCAGCCCTGTGCATCGGAGCGGCGGCATCTGCGGGGACCTCCCCCGCATCCGAGCCGAGCGCCGCTCCCGAGACCATCGTGCTCAAGGCCGCTCATGTGTTTGATTCCACGGGCAGCGCGCTGCGCGATGGGGCGATCGTCGTCGTGACCGGCGACAAGATCGTCTCGGTGGGTAACGGGCCCGCCCCGGCCGGCGCGCGCGTGATCGATCTGGGCAATGCCACCGTCATGCCGGGCTTCATCGACGCCCATGTCCACCTCACGATGGAAATCCCGAAGGATTACTACCGGGGCTTCCACGATGACATGTTCAAGTTCCCCGCCGAGCAGTCGTTCTCCGCCGCCGTCTACGCCAAGCGCACCCTGGAGGCCGGCTTCACGACGGTTCGCAACGTCGGCGCCGAAGACTGGGTCGATGTTGGTTTACGGAATGCGATCAACGAAGGGCTCACTCCGGGACCGCGCATCCTGACCGCGGTGCACGCCATCGGTTCCACCGGCGGCCACTGCGACCAGTCACCCTTCCCGCCCGAGACCATCAAGCCGGTGGGTCCCATCGAGGGAGTCTGCAACGGCGTCGAGCAATGCCGCGAAGCCGTCCGCGACCAGATGAAGTGGGGTGCCGATGTCATCAAAATCTGCGCATCCGGCGGCGTGCTCTCCGAAGCCGACCCGGTCGACGTGCCGCAGCTGAACCCCGATGAGCTCACTGCCATCATTTCGGAGGCCCACCGCTGGAAGCGCAAGACCGCTGCCCATGCGCACGGGGACGAAGCAGCCCGCGAAGCCGTCGAGGCGGGCATCGACTCCATCGAGCATGGCACGTTCCTCACGGAAGCCACCCTGAAGCGGATGAAGGAGAAGGGGACGTATCTCGTGCCCACCCGCCTGGCTGTCTACTGGACCAGCAAGTTCGCCGACAGCTATCCGCCGAAGATCGCGGCGAAGGCCCGGGCCGCCGGCGCCGCCCATGAAAAGATGTTCCGCACGGCTTTGAAAGTGGGCGTGCCGATTGCCTTCGGCACCGACTCGGGCGTCTCCCCGCACGGCATGAACGCGCTGGAATTCAGCCTGATGACGGACCTGGGGATGGCCCCTTCCGCCGCCCTCCTCGCCGGCACCCGCGAGGCGGCCAAGCTGCTGGGTCTCGATGCCGACTGCGGCACGCTGGAAGCCGGCAAGCGGGCGGATATCGTGGCCGTCCCCGGCAATCCGTTGCAGGACATCCATGCCACGGAACACCCGGTGTTCGTCATGAAGGGGGGGCAGGTTGTGGTGCAGAAGACGGGGGGATGACTGGCGGCGGCCGATCGCGGCAGGCGCCGGGGCCCGGGTGTGGATGGAATCCCCTACGGACATCGGCGCGGGCATGAACTCGGACCCGTGGTTCGCGGGCGCGCCCCCTGGCCGGGAATGGTCTCTGCCACGGGACCTTCCCCGCCCGCTTAACTCTTTGAAACTGCGGGGCCCCCGGCGTCGCCGCCATTGAAGGCACCGGGGGCCTTCAGTACACTCGCGGCCCCGCCGTTCTCGCCGCCCTTCCGGATGAGGCCAGCACGCCGGTCCGCCTTCCTCGGGGTGTAGCTCAGCCTGGTAGAGCACTACGTTCGGGACGTAGGTGTCGCAGGTTCAAATCCTGTCACCCCGACCATTAATATTGCCACTGCTTGACCCTCAGACTGGCTGAGATTTTAAAGTCTCATTAATCAATGGGTTATCACCGCTGTCCCGACTTAGAGTTCGAGTCCGGCAAGTCGTAAGTCCTTGATCCCACGATAAGCCCAAGTATGCTAATCACGATAACCTAGAAAGAGACCAACCTAATAACCTATAAATTAACAGTCATAATAACCTAGATATTATACAGCTTGATACCCTAAAATCGGCTAAACCGATCCACCTGGAAACGGCCATGGCCCAACCCACCGAAAAGCTCGCCGACTCCCTATCTGCCCTCAAGGAGCTGCAGGACAAGGGGACCGTAGCGATCCGCACGAGTCAGCTCTCCCGCACTCACCGCGAGCGGCTCCTAAAAGCTGGCTTCATCCGCGAAGTGATGAAGGGTTGGTACACCCCAACGCGGCCAGACGAGCCGGCAGGCGAAAGTACTGGCTGGTACGCGTCCTTCTGGCCCTTCTCCGCCGAGTACCTGACCAACCGATTCGGGGAGGGTTGGTGCTTAAGCCCGGAACAGTCCGTAAGACTTCTTATAGGCGATTGGACGGTTCCCAAGCAGCTGCTGGTCCGATCGCCCAAAGGCGGCAACAAACCCACCGAGCTGCTCTTTGGCACATCAATATTCGATGTTCGCCTCGAGCTCCCACCGCCCGAAGATCGGGAGGTCAAGAACGGACTTCGAATCTTCAGTTTGCCCGCCGCATTGATCGCCTGTGCTCCCGGTCAGTTCACTGACCAGCCAGATGCATTGCGGGCAGCTCTGGCGATGGTCGCGGAGCCTTCCGATCTTCTTCGTCGGCTGCTTGAAGGGAGCCGCACGGTAGTGGCCGGCCGGCTGGCCGGCGGATTCCGCAATATCGGCCGCAACGAGGCAGCCGACCAGATTCTGAGAGCCATGCGAGCCGCCGGCCACCAAGTCAATGAGTCCGATCCATTCAGCGATAAGCCAGCGATAGTCTTCGCCGCGCGAGAGACATCTCCGTACGTCAATCGACTGAAGTTGCTCTGGGCATCTATGCGCCCCGGCGTGCTCAAGGCTTTTCCAGCTCCGCCACGTACTAAAGTGGACGCAGCGACCTATCTGAAGCACGTTGATGAGATTTATGCGGCCGATGCCTACAACTCACTTTCGATTGAAGGCTATCGAGTCAGTGAAGCTCTGATTGAGCGTGTCCGCTCGGGCAACTGGAATCCCGACAATGACGAGAATGATCGTCAGAACCGTAACGCGCTAGCCGCCCGGGGGTACTGGCAGGCCTTCCAAAGTGTGAAGGAAAGCCTCAAGCCGATCCTTGCAGGAGAAAATCCCGGCGTCATCGTGCGACGAGACTACGACGCCTGGTATGCGGAACTCTTCGGGCCGAGCGTCAGCGCGGGCATCTTGAAGCCAGCCGACCTTGCGGGCTTCCGAAATGGCGCGGTCTACATCCGTCGATCGATGCACGTGCCGCCTAGTTACGAGGCCGTCAGAGAATTGATGCCTGAGTTCTTCGAACTCCTGCGGACAGAAACCGAGCCGGCCGTACGTGTAGTTCTGGGCCACTTCGTCTTTGTCTACATTCACCCGTACATGGATGGCAATGGACGCATGGGGCGTTTCTTGATGAACAGCATGCTGGCCGCCGGCGGCTACCCGTGGACCATCATTCCCGTGGAGCGACGAACCGAGTACATGACGGCTCTCGAAGCAGCCAGTGTTGGTCAGAACATCACACCCTTCGCAGAGTTCCTGGCGAGCCTCGTAAGGATCACGGAAAACGGAACACAGGCCGCGAGCGCAGGGCGTGCGTCTCGACAGCCACGCGCCAACGCGCGATGAGGATTTCCTTTTGTGAAGTTAGGTCCATGAGTAACTGAAACCATGCCTCGCGCCGCCTCCCGTGTATTTTTCCGGGGGCTCTTCAGTTTTTGCCAGAGCGCTCAGGGCCTCCACGACAGACGTCCGTGCGCCTGAGAATTCACTCGGCGCCTGCCCCAATGAGCATGGCTATGATTCCGGCGATGGATGACATGCAAGACGACCCGTGGAAAGACCTGACCCCGGCGCAGATTGAAAAGTCGCGCGCGTTCTTCAGCAAGGTCGCGCGCCTGTCCTGGAGATATTCCTGCAGCATCTTGCTGGGCTGTCCGCAGCAGCCGACCCGCGAGGCCAAGAGCGGCATGGGAACTTTCCTGCGGTTCTGTCGAGAGCATTTTGTGGTGCCGGCCTGCCATATCGTGGCTAAGTACGCGGAGATGCTGCAGGAGACAGGACACGTTCACTTTCAGATCGCAGATCTGACCGTGAACCCACTGCAGCGCCTGGCCTATGCGAATGAGAAGACCGATGTCGCCGTCATCGCCATCGCGCCACACGAAGCGGCAGCGGTAGGTTCAAGTCCCTGCAGCGCCCGGGACAACTTGTTGCCCCTTGATAGCCGGTCGTGACGCAGAGGAGAGAGAGATGCAGGGAGATTGATTGCATCGGCAACGCTGGGACGCCCGAGTCGGGAGAGCCACTCTGGGTGTTAGACCGTGACGCTTTACGCGAGGGCGACTTACTCCTGAAGCTCGGTGGCAGCCCGTTCAGTCATGCTCCGATCTGGGCGGGCAACACCGATTTCGTGGAATCGGTCAGCTACGGTGTTCGCAACTGAGGTGCTCCCCGACTTAGTACGGTCCTGACTTAGAGTCCGCGGTTGATAATTCAGGTTTTCGGTCCTTTAGGAGGATCCCCTCTGCGTTCCTCGCCTGCAGCGTATCGCGGAAGGTCTCTTATGGCTGCTCTGAATGCTGAAATGATCTCGGTCTGACTGAAGGATTGGTCCCAAAGCTCAGTGGCCAAGTGCTCGATGATGCGGGTTAGCACTGGAGAGCCAAGCTCGTCAGTGCTGTAGGGACAGGATTCTTGCAACTCTCGACACCGGAGTCCAAAGTTGGCGGACGCAGTGACCTGATGGACTTCCCAGGGGACTTCTTGTTCCGCGTCAGTCATGTCTTTGCCTCCAGCCGTTCTCGCTCAGTCCCGGTTGCGAACTGCTCAGGGGTGAGATTACCAAGGGAGCTGTGTGGACGCTCGGTGTTGTATTCGATGCGCCACGCTTCGATTACACGTCGCGCGTGAGCCATGGTCATGAACCAGTGCTCGTTGAGGCACTCGTCGCGGAAGCGCCCATTGAAGCTCTCGATGTACGCGTTCTCGACCGGTTTGCCGGGCCGGATGAAGTTCAGCCGGACTCCGTGCTCATACGCCCAGGCATCGAGCACTTGCCCTTCGAACTCCGGCCCATGGTCGACTGTGATCGACAATGGCAGGCCGCGTAGATCGGCGAGGCGATCGAGGACTGCGGCGACTCGCCGTCCATTGATCGAGCTGTCGACCTCGATTACCAGGGACTCGCGGCTGCAGTCGTCCACGATCGTCAAGCAGCGCAGCTTCCTGCCGTCACACAGCCCGTCGGCCACGAAATCCATCGACCAGCTGATATTGACCTTTGTCGGCTTTGCTAGCGGCTTGCGCTCGAAAAGGCCGATCCGCTTGCGCTTGCGACGACGAACCGCCAGTCCTGCCTCCCGGTAAAGCCGGTAGGTGCGCTTGCGATTCACCGGCCAGCCTTCGCGTCGGAGCAACACGTGGATGCGTCGATAGCCGTACCGTCGCTTTTCGCCGGCGAGTTCTCCGATCCGCTCGCGCAGCTTCCAATTGTCCGGCCGCCGACTCCGATATCCGTAGAGCGACCGAGAGATGCCAACCAGCCCGCAGGCGCGCGTAACCCCAAGCCCTCGTTCCTCCCTGAGCACATCCACTGCTTGGCGCTTCATCTGCGGGCCTACCATTTTCGGCCCAGAAGATCCTTCAACGCCGCTTTGTCCAACTCCGATTCCGCTAGGAGCTTCTTCAGCTTCGAGTTCTCCGCCTCGAGCTCCTTGAGGCGCCTGGCGTCGGAGACTGTCATCCCTCCGTACTTGGCCTTCCAGTTGTAGAACGTCGGCTCCGAGATGCCGTATTTCCGGCACAGCTCTTTGGTCTTCGCCCCGGCTTCAGCTTCCCTCAGCACCGCGATGATCTGTTCTTCTGTGTATCGTTTCGCCTTCATTGTCCGCTCCAATGTGGGCGGACTCTACTCCGAAACCGTACTATTCGCGGGTGTCACCTCACAGGAGCTGCGACGAGCGGCGCTTGACGGAGCGCTCGCCCCGACCGACCTGCGCGAGGACGCGGTCGCAGCCGCCGTCGGTGCAAGGCTGCAAGCGGCAGCGAGCTTGCGCCTGCGGGCGGTGTTCAACCTGACCGGAACGGTGTTGCACACCAATCTCGGGCGCGCGCTGCTACCGGATGAGGCCGTCGTCGCCGTCGTCGCCGCTCTGCGGACGGCGGTGAATCTGGAATTTGACCTGCAGTCCGGAGAGCGCGGTGAGCGCGACAGCCTCATCGAGCCGCTGCTGTGCGAGCTGACCGGCGCTGAGGCCGCCACGGTCGTCAACAACAATGCGGCCGCAGTGCTGCTGATGCTCAGCGCCCTGGCCGCCCGTCGCGAGGTGATCGTCTCCCGGGGCGAGTTGGTCGAAATCGGCGGCTCGTTCCGCATCCCCGACATCATGCGGCAGTCCGGGACCAAGCTCATCGAAGTCGGCACGACCAACCGAACCCGGATTGAGGACTATGCCAGTGCCATTGGCCCTCGCTCGGCGCTGCTCATGAAGGTGCACACGAGCAACTATGTGATCCAGGGATTCACGGGCAGCGTCCCGCTCGAGGCCTTGGCGAAGCTGGGTGCCGCGCGCGCGCTGCCGGTGGTCGCCGACCTCGGGAGCGGATCGCTGGTCGATCTCAGCGCGTGGGGTCTGCCCAAAGAGCCTACCGTGCGTGAAAGTCTCGCGGCCGGCGCCGACCTCGTGACCTTCTCCGGCGATAAGCTTCTCGGCGGCCCGCAGGCCGGGTTGATCATCGGTCGAGCGTCGCTCGTTGACCGAGTGCGGAAACATCCGCTGAAGCGTGCCGTGCGGGTGGGCAAACTCACGCTGGCGGCGCTGGAGGCGGTGCTGCAGCTGTATCGCGCACCGGAGCGGCTGGCCGAACGACTGCCGACCCTGCGCCAGCTCACCCGGCCGGAGCAAGATATCCGCGAGCAGGCGATGCGGCTGCGACCGATCGTGGAAACCGCACTCGCGCCGGCGTTCGCGACCACGGTCGCCCCCGTCGCCAGCCAGGTGGGCAGCGGCTCGCTGCCTGTCGGTCTGCTCCCGAGTCACGCACTTGCGATCCGACCGACGCAGGGACGACGCGGCGGACTGGAGCGCCTGGAAGCACGCCTGCGCCGGCTGCCCCGCCCCATAATCGGGCGCACCGCCGAGCGGACCCTCTGGCTCGATCTGCGCTGTCTCGATCCTGCCGAGGAGGCGGAGTTCGTGGCGCAGTGGCGAGCGATCGCGACATGATCATTGCGACTGCCGGCCACATCGACCACGGCAAGACGTCGCTGGTACGCGCGCTCACGGGCGTCGACACCGACCGGCTGAAGGAGGAAAAGGCCCGCGGCATCTCCATCGAGCTCGGTTTTGCCTATGCGCCCGTGAACGGCGGGGCCCCCCTGGGGATCATCGATGTGCCGGGACACGAGCGGCTGATCCATACGATGGTGGCGGGCGCCTCAGGGATCGACTTTGCGCTGCTGGTGGTCGCGGCCGATGACGGCGTCATGCCTCAGACGCGCGAGCACCTGGACATCCTCGAGCTGCTGGGCATCCGCCGCGGAGCGGTGGCATTGACCAAGATCGATCGGGTGGACGAAGCGCGCCTGACGGGCGCCCGCATGGAGATCCGCGCTCTGCTCGCCCGAACCGGGCTTGCGGAAGCGCCCATCTTCGCCGTCAAGGCCACAGACCCCGAGAATGCGGGGATCTGCGCCCTTCGCAGCCACTTGCAGGCGGTAGCGGTGAGTAGCGGCGAAAGCTGCGATCAGCGGCTGTTTCGCCTGGCAGTCGACCGGGTGTTCACGCTGAGCGGTCAAGGAACGATTGTCACGGGTACGCTCTTCTCGGGCGCGATTCGCACCGGGGATACGGTCCACGTGATGCCCTCGGGCAGGGCTGCGCGCGTACGTAGCCTGCACGCTCAGAATCAACCCGCAGCATCCGGCCGAATGGGGCAACGCTGCGCGCTGAATCTCGCAGGGGTCACTCTCGAGGAGGTGCACCGGGGTGACTGGCTCGCCGACCCGCGGGCGCTTGCGCCCACCGTTCGCATGGATGTGGATCTGACATTGCTCTCGCCCTCAATCCGGGAACCGCCTGTTACGCTCACCGCGTGGACGCCGGTTCATGTACACCACGGCACGGCCCACCAGCTCGGCCACGTGGTGCCCCTCCAGGCGCGGGCGATCACCTGCGGCGCCTCCGCTTTGGCCCAGCTTGTGTTCGAGAAGCCCCTATGCGCCACGCCGGGCGATCGCTTCATCCTGCGCAATGCGCAGGCGACACGCACGATTGGCGGCGGTCGCGTACTGGATCCGAGCGCGCCGGCGCGTCGCCGCCGCTCGGCCGAGCGTCTGAGTTGGCTCTCTGCTCTGCAAGCCTTTGTCACCGGGTCGGGCACCACCGCGCTGCTCAAGAGCGCGCCGGCAGGAATCGAGCTGGCCGATCTGCTGCGGCTGACGGGGCGTGCACCCGAGCACTTGGATTTGCCCCCCGAGGCGATCACGGTGGAGGCACGCGGCCGGCGCTTCGTGATCGACCGCCTGCATTGGGAGCGACTCGCTGATCGCGCAATCAACGCGCTCGCTCAATTCCATGAGCGTGCACCCGATGAACCGGGTCCGGATGCGAGCCGCTTGCGGCGGATCGCCGCACCGGAGATCTCCGAGGCGCTGTGGCAGGGGCGGCTTGAGGGATTGCTCAGCGAAGGGCGCCTGACCCGCAAGGGGGCGTGGCTGAGCCTTCCCCAGCATGTGGTCGTGCTGTGCGAGGAGGATGAGCAGCTGCTGTCAAGGCTGCAGGAAATCATCAATGCCGGCGGCTTCGACCCGCCGTGGGTCCGTGATCTGGCCGACGCTGTTCAGCACCCGGAGCCACGCGTGCGCGATCTGCTGCGCAGGTCGGCTTCACTGGGACGGCTGTACCAGGTGGTCCCCGATCTGTTCTATGGTGAGGAACGCCTCGAGCAGCTCGCCGGCATACTCGAGGGACTGGCGCGCGCGCAGGGCGGCGCCGTGCGCGCGGCAAGTTTTCGCGACGCCGTCGGTCTCGGCCGCAAGCGCACGATTCAGATCCTCGAGTTCTTCGACCGCGTCGGCTACACCCGGCGTCTGCACGACGCACACGTGCCGCGGCGACCCGGTCCATGGATCCGCTGAGCTCGGAAGGCATACGCACCCGGCGGTGCGGCTGGGCCTCAAACCCAGGAGGGGGCGTCAGACGCTTCCTGGTAGGTTCGACTCCTGCTGCCTTCCGCCACCTTTGCCTCTACGAACTGCGTTGGGAGTGACTGCATGACCGGCACCCAGACCGACTCTCCGCGGCTCACCTCGCTCTCGCACGGGGGAGGATGCGGATGCAAGATTGCACCCCAGGTGCTGTCAGACCTCCTCAGACGCGAATCTGCGACGCCACCCTTTGCAAACCTTCTCGTGGGCGCGGAAACCGCGGACGATGCGGCCGTCTACCGCCTGAATGAGACCCAGGCCGTGATCGCCACGACCGATTTTTTCATGCCGATCGTCGATGACCCCTTTGATTTTGGACGCATCGCCGCCTGTAACGCCTTGTCCGACGTGTACGCGATGGGTGGCTCACCCATTTTCGCCCTCGCGATCCTTGGCATGCCGATCAATGTGCTCGCACCGGAAGTGATCCGCGACATCCTGCGCGGTGGGGAGGCGATCTGTGCGGAGGCCGGCATTCCCATCGCCGGAGGCCACAGCATCGACTGCGTCGAGCCCGTGTATGGGCTGGCGGCGCTGGGAGTCGCCCATCCCTCGTTGATCAAGCGCAACTCCACGGCATGCGCCCGGGACGTGCTCGTGCTGGGCAAACCTCTGGGGGTCGGGATCCTATCGGCCGCTCTCAAGCGGGGACAGCTGTCCGCGGACGGCTATCGGGCGCTGGTCGATGTCACGACACAGCTCAATCGCGTCGGGGCCGAGCTTGCGGGGGTGCCTGGTGTGCATGCCATGACCGACGTGACCGGTTTCGGCCTCCTGGGACATCTACTGGAGGTGTGCAGGGCGTCACGGCTCGCCGCACGCATCAACATGAGCTGCATTCCACTGTTACCTGGTATCGAATCACTCGCTGCAAGCGGTTACGTGACGGGTGCGTCCGCTCGCAACTGGGCATCCTATGCAAGCGAGGTGAGCCTGGCGGAGGGCATCTCGCACGTACAGCAAGCGCTGCTCTGCGATCCCCAGACCTCGGGCGGATTGTTGGTCGCCTGTGCGCCCGAGAGCGTCCCCCTGGTGATTGCCCTCTATAAGGCGTGCGGCTTCACGCGCGCGCAGGTCATCGGTGAGATGACCGAAGGCCCACCGCTGGTCACGGTACAGCCGTAGAGGTCTGTCGCGGCGGCGCACCGCGCAATGTTGGTCCTGGATGCGATCCGGACAATCACCTTGCGCGTCTCAACAGGTCTCTCCTGCTCTGCTCCCCGGCGGCTAACGATTCTGCGCGCCGGCGATTTGCCCTGCATTTCCGTGCACGAGCGAGAGGTTTGAACGGAAACACGCCTCAGAGGTGAGCGGGCTCAGCCATGCACCTCGCCCGCAACATAGTGCGTGACCCGAGGCTCGCCCGAGGTGAGAGCCCGAAGTCGTTCCTGCGCGGCTCGATCGGCTCGGGTCACACGCTGGTGCTGGCGCAGGTGCTCGAGCCAGGAGTCGAGCAGGAACGTCTCCAGATACCGCGTCTCGAGGGCAGCGTCCTGAAACACGCCCCAGGCATAGGCACCGTCGCGCTTGCGCTCGCGGGCCACCGGAACGATTGCCTCGAGAAAGGCCGCGCGATTTTGCGGTGCAACGTGATACTCGACGGTGACCAGGACCGGCCCCGCATCATTCGTGACATCCTGCTGGATCACCGGCTCCGGCCAGTGCATCGAGGGCGTCAGATCCGCCGCCGGGCCGGTCTGCAGCGGCCATCCCCGAGTGAACATCATCGCCAGCAGAGCGCCCGCGCAAGCGATGTAGTGCGCCGGGGCCAACCCGAGATGCTGCGCCACCCACCCCCAGAGCGCGCTGCCGAGAGTCATCGTGCCAAAGAACACCGCCACGTACACCGCAAGCCCGCGCCCCCTGACCCAGTCCGGGAGCGCCGCCTGCGCAGAGACGTTGAGGGTGGCGAGAACGATGATCCAGGAGACACCGGCGAAGATACAGGCGAGTACGGCCAGCCACTGCTGAACCGCCAGACCGAAGAGCGCGAGTGCGAGCGCGGTTCCCAGCTCCCCCAATACGATGATCCTGTTGCCCTTGGCTCTGTTCTTCAGTCGGGGCAGCAAGACGGCGCCCGCGACGGCACTCGCGCCGATGGCTGCAAGCAGCAGCCCATAGGTGTTCGGCCCACCGTGCAGTTGATTGCGGGCGATGAGCGGCAGCAGGGCCCAATAGGCGCTCGCAAAGAGGAAAAAGGCAACAGCGTGTGCGATCGTGGCCCGCAGAAAGCGATTGTGTCGGGTGTAGCGCACGCCGACCCGCAGGGCGTTCGCGAATCGCTCGGCAGGCAGGGCATTCGAAGCGCGCGCCGCCGGCCGCCACCAATAGATGACGGCGATGACCCCGAGATTGCTCACCGCATCCAGCCAGAATGGCGCAGCCACGCCAAGGGCCACGATGATGATGCCCCCTAGCGCGGGGCCAATGGCCCGACTGATGTTCACGCCCAAACTGTTGGCGGCCACCGCAGATGACAGGGCCGGCTGCGGCACCAGTTGCGGCACGATCGCCTGCCACGCCGGGGTTTCGAGCGCGCCCAGTGCACCGACCAGGACGAGGAACAACAGCAGCACACCGGGCGTGACCACCTTCAGGCTCACCAGCAGGGCAAATACGGCCGAGAGGAGCGAGGTGAGAATTTCAAGCGTCAATATGAGTCGGCGCTTGTCGATCATGTCGGCGAGCGCACCGGCCGGAAGAGCCAGCAGGAAGAGCGGCAGACTGTTCGCCGCCTGCACGAGCGAGACGACGAGCGGATCCGCATTCAGGCTGGTCATCAGCCAGCCGGAGGCGGCGTTGTACATCCAGGTGCCCACATTGGAGGCAACTGTTGCAATCCACAGGTACCGAAAGCCGGAATAGCGGAATGCGCTCCACGGCGAGCTTGTCGCCGAGGAGGAAGCCGGCTGATGATCGAGTCGCGCGTGCGTTGGCCTGTTCATGCTCGCCGCTATCGCTCGCAACCGCCCGCGCGATCGCTCACCCCTTTCTCGAGGCTTCCAGCTTGCCGTTCTGCAGCCGGTCGGCGTCCTCGCAGCCACCGCCGAGTGCGCGCACCAGGTCGACGCTGGCTCGGAGCTGCAGGGTATCGCGACTGAGTGCCGTGAGCGGCGCCTGCAGGAGCGCCGTCTGCGCGACCACCACCGTGAGATAATCCGCCGCGCCCTCAGTGTACAGCGCAAGCGATAAGCTGAGCGGACGAGAAGTTCGATGACGAAGCAGGTCCAAACCAGGTCCACGCGTCGGGCCATTCCAGCTGCATGCCTTCACTGGCACGCGGGGAGAGGCCGAGTACGACCGCTCGGCCTGGAAGACGAGGGCGCCGCCGCACCCATCATTGCAGGCGCAATCATGCATCCAAGTCGGTAGAACCATTCCTCCTGACATCAGGCTGCCAGTGCTGCTGCCGCCTGCGCGTCCTCATGCTCGAACGCCGGAACGAGTTCGGCGAGTTCGGCTGGGCTCAGTCCTACGTCCTTCGATGCGCCGATCTGCCGCCACTCGCCGAGCTTCATCGCAACATTGCGAGCCACTGCTGCGGCCTCTGCGCGCGAGAGCCCGAAATAGGAAGCCTCGCTGAGCAGCTGGTTGAGCGATGTGATCGGCCCGGAGTCCTCGCTAAGCCAGGTCTTGGACTCGCGCGCCTTGTCGGGAAACGGATTCACGTCGAAGGCGGGGGCGAGGCGCCACTTGCCATCGCCAGCGTACAGGAAACCCATGTTCCAGAGATGGTCGTCCACGTTCGTGATCAAGAGATTGATCACCAATCGTCGCCATAACTCTCGCAGGTCATCGGTCGGGTTCGTGGCGATCTGGCGGATCGCGTCGGCGAGCTCCGTGTAGGCACGTTCCTCGTCGCGGCGGGCCTGAAGCAGCGAGCCACCCGAGAGGTACGGGATACGCGCGCCTTCGGGAGCGCGATCGAAGCGCCGAATGACGGCAATGTCAGTCCCCTCGACCGTGACGATGCGGGCAGTCACGGCCTGGGCCCCGGCATGCGCAACGAGCCTCAGCGCAAGAATCTCGCTGCGGACGATCGAACGCTCGTCCTTCACGCTCGGGAACTTGCCGATCGCCAGTGCACCATCCTCCTCGAGAACGGTGCACTTCGGGCGCAATCCGCCGAGGGATGTGGCCTTGCCCAGCAGGTATTCGAGGTCCGCGGCGCTTTCGGCACCCTCTTCGACCCTGCGCGTCGCCGCTGCGATCCTTCCCAGATCGATGAGCTGCGGTGTGCGGGAATGCGCACTGGAACGCAGGAACTCGCCGTCCGCACCCAGGAGCCGAAGAGCGCCGACGCGGCTGAAGTCGTCGACCGCGGCGAGATAGTCGAACTCATTCAGCGGCGCAAGGCTCGGGTCCCCGGCGCGCCGCTTCGCATGATCACGCTTGATGACACGCCTGCCCCACGCATCAGGTGCGGTGTCGGCGAGCGCGAATGGAAACGGCGAGTCGAGATCGCTTGGCGCGCGCCGTGTCACAAATCCCTCGCGCAGCGGCAGATCCGGCGAGATCACGAAGTTCTCGCGCGAGCGCAGCCACTCCGGCGCGTATGAGAACCCCGAGTGCTCGCGCCGCCCATCGCGAACAAAGTCGAGTTCCCCGACCGGGAGAGCCCTCGCGCCGATGACCACCTGCGCACGGCGCCTGGTCGCCTGCGGGCTCACAGTGCCCCCGTCGATTTTCGTGACCGGATGCGTGCCGGGAGGTTGTCGTCCATCATCAAGAGACCCACGTCATCGGTGCCTGAGTCGAGGAGCTTCTCGAGCCGTTCGATCTCGCCAAGCGCTTGAAGAACACGCGCCAGATGCTCGATCGAGCCGGTGGGTCCGCCCTTCTCCAGGCGCCTTACGGAGTTGATGCCAATCCCGCTTCGCTCGGCCAGGGAGGCCTGCGACAGCCGTCGCCTTCGTCGGGCGAGCGACAGGTCTCGACCTAGCTTGATCAGAGCCCGAGCAGCTGGGGCAGCCAGCGGAAATCTAGCCATAACACCCTAATATAGACTCTAAACGTATATATCTACCTATATTGGGGTTATTATAATGCTCAGTGTCGAAACCGCAAACTGCCTCAGGAATAAGAGACCTGATATGGGCGTATATTGAATCTAAATACCCGTATTAGGGTGGATACAGAATATCGACCTCCGCCGAGGAATGTAGCCAAGCATGCATTTCGGTCTGCAGCACTCGGCCGACCTCGCCATGGCGCGCCGTCTACGGCGGTCGGCTTATGCGGCGTGCGCGAGTCGGGATTCGCAGCTCAGACCGCATGAGTGCGGCGATTTCCGTCCAGCGCGGTGTGCGGTCCCGCTCTTATTCTCCAGTCTCCTGGTCCAAGGCCATTTGTAGCCGTCTTAGGGCCGTATGACGCGCACGACGAACCCCGCCGCCAGCACCAGGAATCCGCCGACCTCGGCCACGATCAGTGCCAGCATCAGCATGAGCACGCCCTTCGGATTGGGGGGATTCAGGAACTGGTTGTCGGTCGTGTTGCGAAAACCGAGCATGATGTAACCGAGGATCGCAAAGCCGAAGAAGAACAGCGGCAGCACCACCGCCACGACGTTCACCGCGTTGGGGAAGGCGCTCAGGGAAGCAAACACGGCCAGCAACAGACCCCCGAAGGAATACATGAGCGCCGCCCGATGGGCGATGTTGACGTACACGGGGGCCTGCGCCCGGGGACTCGTGTGGATGTGGTAGTACTTCCAGATACCGGTCACCAGCGCGGCAAAGAAGAAGATCATCGTGGCAAACATGGCGGTGAGCGCCGCCGGTTTGGCGATCAGCAACTCCATGGCATTCCCTCTCTGTCATGAATTGTTCAGGCCGGGTAACTGTACGCATGAAGCGGATGCATTCAAACCTGTTCGTGCCTGGCTATCAGTCCGGAGACCGATAAGGGATGGAATTGGTGTGTATACAATGCAGAAGGTTTGTGGCCCTCGTCGGTGGGGGAAGGGGGCGTGGGCATGCCGGGTCCGCAATCGGGTCAGCTGGGAGGGTTCTCCGTGAAGATCGCAGTGATGCTCGTTACCGGCTTACTCTGGATGTCCGCCTCTTTGGTCCTGGCAGAGGAACCATCGTCATCATCAGCCGCGCGGCCTGCAGCGACGCCGACCCTGTCTCCTCGGGCCATGGTGCAGGCTTATGTAGCCGCATGGAACCGCCATGACCCCAATGCGCTGGATGATCTTCTGCGTGCGGATTCGGTACACGAGGACATTCCAGCCGGATTCCACGGGCTTGGCCCGGCCCAGATCAAGGCCTTTGCCGCCGAGGTGTTCAAGGCCCAGCCAGACCTGCGATGGAAACTGACCCGGATCGTGGAGTCCGGCTCCACCGTGGCCGCCGAGTGGACGTGGACTGCGACCTATACGGGCGATGGTCCGTCGGGGCCGGTCAAGGGACAGAAGATCAGCGCTCGCGGCGCCAGTTTCGCGGTGATCAAGGATGGACACATCAGTCGTTTCAGCGACTACTACGATTTCAGCAGCGCGTTTGCGCCGCCTCCCGGGAGCGCCACCAGGTAACACGAGCCGCGCCGCCCGCCGGAGCCGGGCGCACGTGCGCCAATTCATGCTCCCGGCACCCGATCCAGTCGGATGACGGGAGCATGAGGCAGCGCCGGGAACTGGGTTACGGCGCGATCCGCTTCGCCTCTGAAGTACCCGTCAACACGATCACCGTGGGTGTCGTGGCGGGCGGAACCGGATAGAAGGTGAGCGTGGTGGTATTGGTCCCGCTGTAGGAGTTTCCGTCCCAGGACACGAGATCGGTCTCCGTCTCGTTGAAGTACCCGGCGATCACTCCATTGTTGTACAGCCAGCCGTAGTGGTTGCGGGAGACATGCGAGCGATCGAGTGGCTTCCACGAACCCATGCAGATGTTGCCGCCCAGTACGGGATGGTTGATGTTCTCCCATTCCGTGCCATCACTGTGCCATTGGATGAAGGCTTCCCCCGGCGGGAACCCATCGGTCGTATAGGTCACGTGCCAGGTTCCCACGATGTTCTCGAAAGCCTCGTGTCCCGCACGGCTCGGCATCGGCCCCGGTTGAAAATTGGAAGACGTGTCGGCCTGGTTTGCGCCCCGGGGATCCACGCAGCTTGCGCGTGCGGACAATCCTGAGAGTGTCAGCGTGGCGAACAGCGCCGTTCCGATGAGAAGTTTGTTCATGAAAGTCGCTCCTGGTTAGATATTGCTTTTCCCGACTGCGGACCAGCCTCCCCTCTCCAATCCGGGCGTCGCTGCCAATGCGGGGGTGGGCTGGTACCGATCACGGTCTTCGGCTGCCTGTTTTGGGGCGACGGTGTTCTCCCTGCGTTGTCTGCGACGCCGTGCGGCAGCGCAATATCCAAGCCGCCTCGAGTCGCGTCCAGCCAGCAACTGGAAAGCACTCTTTGGGACATTCCCGCACCGGGTCGTGCGGTGCATGAAGTCGGCCGTAAGAGCGCGTGAAGAATCGTGAAATGAGCCGGTGTGCAGCCGGAATCCGGCGGCGGTAGACTCTGGTGAAGCGCTCACGCCATGGGCGTGCCCGCTTCATGAAACTCCGGCTTTTCTCATCCACCAGGGAATGAGCCGAGGAGTCGGACGGTGCCACTATGGATGTGACCGTCGCCCACCCGGTATCCGCTGCCGAGGGCGCGAGTCGGTTCCGCGTCGGTGACCTGATCGTCGATCTCGGGCGATGCCGGGTTACGCGAGCCCAGGTCGACCTCAAGCTTACCGCACTCTCATTCGACCTCTTCGTGGCACTCGTGCGGGCAGCACCCAACGTCGTGCCCGTGCGTGAGCTCATGGAGATAGTGTGGCCGGACGCGGTCGTCAGCCCCGAAACCATCAGCCAGCGAGTCAAACTGCTGAGGGCCGCGCTGGGCGATGACGTCAAGAGCCCGCGTTACGTGGGTGGGGTTCGAAATCGGGGCTATCGGATCGTCGCAACCGTCACCGCGCTCGGCCCCGAGCCCTCGCCGGCTGGCGCGCCACCCTCGCCACAGGTGTCTCCGTCACCTTCACAAGCCACGTCGAGGCCAGGTTTCCATGGACCATGGCGGGTGATTGCGTCGATGGTCATGATGGTCGGGGCGATGTTTGCTTTCAATGCCTCGGCCATCCGCGATGCCGTGACGGAGACCGACAGACCCGGCTCATCATCCGAGCTGACGACGCATGCCATTGCCGTGCTGCCGTTCGAAAGCCAGGATCCGGGCGCGCAGGACAGGAGCCTCGCTGCGGGACTGACTGAGAGCGTGCGGCAGGCTCTCGCCGACAATTCCCGCATCGCCCTGGTGGCGCATGGATCCTCCATCGTCCTCAGTGACCACGAAAGCGATTTCAGGGAGATGGGGAGGCGCCTGAATGCCCGGTTTCTCGTTGAAGGTGGCCTGCAGCGTATGGGGCCGCGAATACGACTGCACGCCACTCTGGTCGATGCCACGAGCGACCAGACCGTATGGACGCTTGACTTTGAACGGCCAGAGGCGGACTTGCCCACTGCGCGGGATGAGATTGCGTCCCACCTCTCACAGGTTCTTGGCGCAACTGTGAACGCGAGCGCGGACGAATGGCGAAGGACGGCAACCACGTCCAGCCCCGACGCTTATCTCGAGTACCTGCAGGCGTGCGCGCTGGCCAATTCGTATCGACTATCGGATCTGCAGCAAGCCGTAAGCCACTACGCGCGCGCGCTCGAGATCGACCCTTCGTTTTCGGGTGCTTTGAGTGGGTTGGCCTGGACGAGGTATCAAAAGCTCGAGTTCCGCTCCAGCAACTCCACCGAGAAGGACTGGACTTATGCCCAGATGGAAGCTCGCCAGGAACTGCAGAAGGCCCTGACGCTCGATAATCGAAACGTCGACGCGTGGCTGGCGCTTGCAGCGTTCGAAGACGATCCCGACCGTGCGGACGCGTACGTCCACCGCGCGGTCGCCATCGAACCGAATTCAGCGCGCACCCAGTTCGCCCTCTCCCAAATCATCCTGTCGCGCGCATACGAGTCTGCTCCCGCGCGGATGGGCGATGCGATTGCGTTGATGCAAAATGCGATGCGCCTTGATCCGCTGGAACCGCGCTACCCGTTGGCGCTCGCGGAGATCTACAACTTCCAGCTTGCGGCGGAAATCGACAAGGCCGAGCCCCTGATGAAACGGGCGCTGGAGGTGAATCCGAACTACTTTCCGGCCCTGTATGCCCTCGGCGCCCTGCGCTACTGCTGCCAGAACCGGATCGCGGACGGTATACGCCTTGCCGAGCAGGCCCTGCGCATCGATCCAACCTCATCCGCCGTACGCGGCCTTCTCGTGCACATGTACCTCAACATTGGCGATCTGCGCGCGGCCGAGCGGCTTCTTGCCAGGGACAACGAGAATCTCAGCGCTTGGCTTCCGGTCTATGCATACCGGCACGAGTGGCACAAGGCAGCTGCCATCATGTACGACGACACCACGCGGGCCAATCTTCCAATTCCTCCGGATGATCGCTACGGTCATTTCGCGGTGCTCATGAGCGCCAGCGACCCCGCCTCCCTGCGTCCTGCGCGGGAACTGTTTGAAAAGGAAGCCAAGATACGCTGGCAGGACGATGGGAGACCCGTCGCAAGCGTCCCGATACACGAGGACATGAGCGTCGAGGTCGGTTTGGCCGATCTGATGATGCGAGCCGGCGATCAGGTGCGGGCGCGCCGGGTGCTCGAGATGGTGCTCGCGGCTTCGGAGACTGCGGCCGCCAACTTTCACGCCGGCACGATCTGGTTCACGCTGCAGCGGGCCCGTGCCTTTGCGCTGCTCGGACGGACAGAAGAGGCGCTTCGGGAACTGAGTGCCTTTTCGCGCTCAGGCTGGGCTCCTGACGCGTGGATGGTCGAAGCCGACACCGCCTTCGATGGATTGCGTGGTGACGAACGCTTCAAGCGCGTAATTGCAGAACGTCAAGCCAACGCGCTTCGCACGCGTGCTGAAGTCGATGCATTGCGCAGTAGGAAAGTGATCCCGGAGGACTTGAGGTGGCGGTAGGAGAGGGTCGGGTTCCGGGCGAAGCCAACCACTTGATGCACCACGGACGAGACGAACATGAACGCGGCGCTGGCCGCCATCAACGGCTCCAGGTACAGCGAAATCACCGCCGGGGCAACGGTTCGGCTTGATTCCCGGCGTAACGCAGGTGGATCAACGGATAGGGTCGCCCCTGGCCATCGGTTTCGGATCGGCCGGTGCGCTGAAATCCCAGTCGCTCATAGAACACCAGCGCCTGCCGGTTCTGCTCGTTCACGTCGGTGGAGAGATCCGGGTGCCGATGGAGGGCGTACTGGATGAGTGTGCGGCCCACACCCTGACCGTGGAAGGCCGGATCCACGAACAGGGCCTCCATATGGCCGCCATCCAGCAGCATGAATCCCAGAACGCGATCGGAGTCATCCACTGCCAGTTCGAGCGAAACGCCCGGAAGAAACGCGGCCACCGCGGTCTCGATATCGCGCCGGTCCCGCGGACTCAGGAAGTCGTGCGTGGCGTCTACGGCGCGGCGCCAGATCTCCATGACGCGAGCGCTGTCTTTCGGGGTTGATTTGCGCAGCTTCATCGATGCCCGCGGACGGGCGGGCGAACTCCCGTCCCCGCTACGTTATAGTCCGTGGATCCGCTGCCGGGCCCGCTCACGATGAGGATGCCGATCATGGGTCGTACCGAGTCCCTCTGCCTGCTTCCCGCCCTCGCCGCGCTGCTCGCCTACCCGCTCGCCCTGGCCGCCGGCAAAACAGCCGCCGGATCTGTCACCCAGGAGAGGGTACTGGCGGAAACCTCCGGTGAGAACTGGCTGGTCAAGGGAGGGGGCTTCAATCAGCAGCAGTTCAGTCCTCTCAAGCTCATCGATGCACACAACGTCTCGAGACTGGGGCTGGCATGGATCGCGGAGATGGACGATCCGATGGGCCTGGCCGCCGAGCCACTGGTCGTGGATGGAACGATCTACATCAGTGCGCCGCGATCGATCGTACGTGCGATCGATGCAGCCACCGGGCGGGTCCTGTGGAGCTTCGATCCGCACGTGCGGCTGGACTACTCGATGGGAAACTCCTCCGTCTCCAGAGTCAATCGCGGCGTTGCGCTCTGGCAGGGGAAGGTCTACGTGGGCACAGGCGATGGGCGCCTGATAGCCATCGATGCCGGCACCGGCCGGCAACTGTGGGCTGCCCCGGTGGTCGACCCCACCCTGAATGGGATATCCGGTGCCCCGCGGGTGGCGGCCGGGAGGGTCTTCATCGGGCACAGCGGCTCGGATGAGCAGGTCCGGGGTTCCATCGCCGCCTTCGATGCGGACACCGGCAAGTTGCTGTGGCGATTCTGGACGGTGCCTGGCAATCCCGCGCTGGGATTCGAGAACAAGGCGCTCGAGATGGCAGCGAAAACCTGGACCGGACCGGAATGGTGGCGGCAGGGTGGCGGCTCGGTCTGGGACCCGATCACCTACGACGCCAAGAGCGGACTGTTGCTGTTCGGCACCTCGAAGGCCTTTCGCGGCGGCGCCTCGAACGGCCAGGTCATGGGCGGTGGGGCGAAGCTGTTCTCCGGCTGCATCGTCGCGGTGCATGCGGATACGGGCGAGTACGCCTGGCATCACCAAACCAGTACGCCCCAGCGCCAGACGGAGAACTTCCACATCGTGCTGGCCGATATCGAGGTGGCCGGCCGTCATCGGCACGTGGCCATGAGTTCGGCGCGCAACGGCACGTTCTATGTACTCGATGCGGTAACCGGCGAATTGATCAGCGAGCAGCCACTCGTCAAACAGGAGTGGATCGGTCCGCGGATGGACTACCCGGGGGTCGTCGTCAATGGTGTCGAGGACTGCGGCGGTCATTGCTTCGGAGTCCGCAACTGGTGGCCGATGAGCTTCAGCCCCGTCACGGGCCTCATGTACATCCCGATCATGGACCGACGCCGCGGTCCGGCCCCCACCGATCAACGCGACGCCCTGCCGATGGTCGGCCGGCTGCTGGCCTGGGACCCGAACAAACAGGTGTCGCGATGGAGTGTCGAGTATCCATTGATCATCAATGGAGGAGCGCTCTCCACGGCGGGCAATCTCGTGTTCCACGGCCAGGGAACCGGGGAATTTGCAGCCTACGCGGCCGACACGGGCAAGAAGCTCTGGTCAGCACAGACCGGCTCCGCCGTCAACGCGGTCCCGGTTACGTATGCACTCAACGGTCAGCAGTACGTCATCGTACCGGTCGGGTGGGGTGGAGCGTTCCGGCTCTGGTCTCCCTCCACCATGATGGTGACTGCCACATCGAAGTACGGGCCCTCGCGGCTTCTGGCGTTCCGTCTCGATGGTCAACAGCCTTTTCCATTGCCGAAGATCGACGTTCCCCTGGTGCCGAAGCCTCCCGAACAAACCTTCTCGGCCGAACAGATCAAGCGCGGTGAAACGCTTGCCGATGACCACAACTGCACCGACTGCCATTCACCGGGCTTTGACGGGGCCGGACGTTGGGTGTTGAACGGAGGCATCCCGGATCTGCGTTACATGCCCCCGGAGGCACATCGGGACTGGTATGCGATCGTGCTGGGCGGATCGCATCGTCAACAGGGAATGATGGCCTTCGGCGTACCCTCGCAAGTCCCGGTCATGCCGGCGCTGAGCACTGCCGAAGCCGATGACATACACGCCTACGTCATCGACCGCGCGTGGGCAGCCTATCGAAAACAGACCGCTGCGGCACCGAAGTAAGCGATCCGAAAACCGCAGGCCAGCGGCGCAGAAGCAGCGCCGCTGCCCCGCGGCGCCCATCGACGGCGCTTGGCAGCTTCAGGCTCGCCGCTCGAATCAGGCACCCTCGACCGTCACTTCAACCGGCACGTTGCCACGCGTGGCGTGCGAGTACGGGCAGATCTTCTCGTGAGCTTCGCGCGCCAGCGCTTCGAGTTCCGCATGAGGAATCTTCGAATCCGACACATGAAGTTTGACGGCAAGGCCGAAGCCACCCGCATCACGCGGTCCGATGGAAACACTGCACGTCACTGAAGCACCCTTGGCGTCCTTCTTCTTCTGCGACGCTACGTAGTCGAGGGCGCCACCGAAGCAGGCCGCATAGCCCGAGGCGAACAGATGTTCCGGGGTGGTCGTGTTGGGTTTTCCGGGACCTCCCATGGCCTTGGGCACCGACAGATCCACGCTCACCGAACCGTCTTCGGCGGCAGTGTACCCGTTCCTGCCACCCTTGGCAGTGGCCACGGCTGTAAACAAGGGCTTGATGCTGTCCAAAGGAGTCTCCTGCAGCGAGTGGTTCCGGTTGACGTGCGAGCAGCATAACCGCACGCGTAACCCGAATGAAGCGCTGGCCCTCTATCGGCGTGCCTCGCCCGCGCTTGCGAAGCGGAATGCGCTGCTCACGCCCCAGCACAGTGTCGGGATGAATGCGGCGAACACCCAGAACGAGGCCGACCGGATACCGGCGACGGCGTCCGGTCCGCCCTGGCTGACGCCATCCGCAAGTCCCGCCAGGTTCGCGGCTATTCCGGTCGTGGCCGTGCCGATGCAATAGCCTACTCGCTGAAGCGTCGTCTGGGACGCCGCGACCAGGGAACGCTGGGCCTTGTCCGCGCACAAGGTTGCGAGACGCTGGGCCATCGCGGGCCAGAGGAGCCCGAACCCGAAGCCTTCGAACAAAGCACAGGTCACGATTGCGGTCATTGCGCCCGCCGGCACCGCCAGCGTGAAGCCCGCCGCTCCTGCCGCCACGGTCATGGCGCCCAGGCGAATCATCAGGCCCTCGGGAATGACCGGCCACCGGGACACCATGACTGTAGCGAGACTCCATGCCATCGATTCGCCCGCGAGGATGTAACCCGAGTGCAACGCGGTGGTACCGAACAGCAGGTTCAGGATCAGCGGTCCGTAGCACCAGAAGCTGGTGCAGGACAGCGACAGCGCCAGGATCATCATCAGCCCCGCACTGATGGGCTGCCGCAAGTCGAGCAGCTCCGCCGGCAGCAGCCGCATTGCCGATCGACGGTCATACCTCGCTGCGCAATACAGAAGCGCAAACCCCGTCGCGCACTCGCAGATCCTGAAGACCACCCCGCGGGCAACTCCGCTGTGTGCGATCAGAAGGGTCGCGGCGGCCAGCATCGTCAATGGCACGCGCGGCCATGATTTGCGGCCGGCCGCGCCCGGCGCGTCCGCGGGCAGGAAGGTGCCGAGCAGTGCCAGGGCCAGCCCTTGCGCACCGAAGAACCAGAATGCGGCGCGCCAGCCGGCGTGGCCCACGAACAGACCTCCCACCAGTGGCCCCAGCAGCGAGCCGGCGGACCAGATGAGGGCTTCGATGCCGAACAGGCGCGGCCAGTACTCCAGCGGGAACCATTCGCTCATCGCGATGTAGCAGAGCGTCATCAACATCCCGCCACCCAGACCCTGCACCGTTCTGCCTGCGATCAGCATCCCGATGGAAGGAGCGATTGCCGAGACCAGGCAGCCCACCGCGTACGTTGCAGCGGCGAACGACAGCAAGCGCCTCGTTCCATGACGAGCGCTGATGACCGGTGCGGCAGCCCCGGAGATGATGGCGGCAACCTCGTAGAGAGATGCCGCCCAATTGATGTACGAGACGCCGCCGATATCGGCGACCACTGCCGGAGAAATGGTGGCGAGTACGAGCGTGTCGGCTGCATAGAGCCATACTCCGACGCTCAGGAGCGCGAAACGACCAATGAGCCGAGCCGTCCAGAGGCGCGCAGGCGGAGCCGCCTCTGCATTCATGTCTTCGCCTGCGGCGATCATCCTCTCGGGTGTCATCGTCCGGTTCGTGCTTGTCTGTCGGGTGCGCACACGGTAAAACCTCAATAATGCTTGAGGTCAACCCCATATGATGGCCGCTAGCGCGAAACCGATCGGTTTACAGAAGGAACTCGCCGTCGGCGAGCTGGCCCGGCGCAGCGGTATCGCCGTGTCCGCCATCCACTTCTACGAATCGCAGGGTCTGATCCGCAGCTGGCGGACCGCCGGAAACCAGCGCCGGTATTCGCGGCACGTGTTACGCCGGATCGCGGTGATCAAGGTGGCGCAGCGCATCGGCGTGCCGCTCGCCACGATACGCGACGCCCTGCGACAGCTCCCCAGCGACCGCACCCCCACGCGCAGGGACTGGGCACGGCTGTCGGCGGCGTGGGAGAGAAACCTGAGCGAGCGGATCGACAAGCTCGTCCGCCTGCGCGACAGCCTCAACGAATGCATCGGCTGCGGCTGCCTGTCGCTGAAAGTCTGCCCGCTGCGCAATCCGATGGATGCGCTGGCCGAGCGGGGTCCCGGGCCGCAACTGCTGGACTAGGCGTCGTCCGCCAGGATTTCGGGCTTCCCCGAAGCCAACCTCCAGTAGATGATCGCACCGCAGACCGCAATTGCGGCGCTGACCAGGAAAGCCGCCGCAAAACTGCCCGTCTCATCCACCAGCCAGCCGGTGATGAATACGCCGAACAATCCGGGCAGCGTCGCCACGGTATTGCTGATCCCATAGAGAACATCGGCATGGCGTGGGGCGATGTCGAGGCAGTTGGCGGCAAATCCAGCCTGGCACAAGCCCAGAATTCCGGTCGACATGCACATCAGCACGACAGCGGTGCTTACCGAGGTGCACAAGGGCAACAGGACCAGGAAGAGCGCGGCCCCGGCGAGACCCGTCACCTGCGCCATCCTGCGCACGGTGACCACCGCCACTCCCCTGCTCACCAAGTGGTCGGCCAGATGCCCCGCCAGATTGGCTGTCACGTACACGACCAGCCAGGGTGCCGCCGAAAGTATGCCTGCCCAGGCCACTGATACGCCGAACGCGTTCTTGAAGTAGCTTGGCATCCAGGCGATCAGCAGGTAGGCGCACCAGTTGTAACAGAAGTGGCCCGCAACGATTGCCCAGACGGACGGGGTGCGCATGAGCGCCGACCACGGGATCGCCGCGCGCCCCGGTTTCTGCGGGGGAGCCGTTTGCACCAACGCCGGGGGAAAGCAGAACCACAGCACTGCCCAGACCCATCCGATCACAGCAAAGGCATAAAACGGCATCGGCCAGCCGTAAAAGCGGATGAGCCAGCCCGAGACGAACAGCGCAAACACCGTGCCCAGGGCCGTACTGCTGGTGACGAGTGTTACCGCGCGCGAACGGTACTCTGCCGGGATGTGCCGGCCTATGAGAGTGAAGGACGCCGGGAACACCGCCGCCTCGCCCAAACCTATTGCGCTTCGCGCAATCAGGAGTGCCGGAAGGCAGATGAAGGCGGCGAACGGTGTCAGTGCGGTGAACGCGGACCACCAGATCACGGCGCATCCGAGAACTGCGCGCCCGCCAAACCGGTTCGAGACCGCTCCGAGCGCGATCATCACCGGCAGGTATCCGATGTAGAACGCGCAGAGCACGGCGCCCTTGTGCGTTTCGCTCCAGCCGAACTCGGCCTGCATGGCCAGGGCGCCGACCGACATGTTGGTACGATCGATGTAAGAGATGAATATCGCGGCAGCCAGATAGGCCACGAGCGGATACCCGGCGCGCGACGGGCGGGAGAAGGCACTCATGGTCACGGCCCGATTCGGGTTTGCAGATCCCGAGGCAGCCGCACCGCTTCCAGCGGTTCAGCCCAGCGCGTGGCCGGTGGCATTCACATAAATCGAATAGATGGACGTGCTCCCGCACATGAACAGCCGATTGCGCTTGGGGCCACCGAAGCACAGGTTGGCGATGATCTCAGGCGTGTGCAGGAAGGCCAGCAAGGTTCCGTCCGGATGGTGGACCCGTACGCCGTTGGTATCCGGTCCGCCCCATCCCCAACTGCACCACACGTTGCCATCCGAGTCACAACGGATGCCGTCGGATGTTCCGGGTTCGAAAGTCGCGAAGCGCCGTGGATTCAACAGTGTCGTGCCCTTGACATCGAACACAGTGATATTCGCCGGGCCGCCGGCACCACCCGAGATCTCGCTGTCAACCACGTAGAGCCTTGCGAAATCAGGCGAGAAGCACAGGCCATTCGGGCGGCGCATGGGCCCTTCCGCCGCAATCGTCACGGCGCCGTGAGGGTCGATCCGGTACACACGCGTCGGCAACTCGAAGGCAGCCTTGTGCCCTTCGTAGTGGCTCAGGATCCCGTAACCCGGATCGGAGAAGAAGATCGAGCCATCGCGATGCACGACGAGATCGTTGGGCGCGTTGAGCCTCTTGCCGGCAAAGGCATCGCACAGCACAGTCCACGTGCCGTCCAGCTCGCGCCGGCGCACGCGCCGCGTGTCATGTTCCGCAGCAACCAGCCTGCCCTGGTTATCGCGCGTGTGTCCGTTGCTGATATTCGACTCGGACTGATACACACTCACGTGCCCGTCGTCGGCCGTCCAGCGCAGTACCCGGTTGTTGGGCAGATCGCTCCACAGAAAGCAGTTCCAGTCGCCCATCCAGACGGGCCCCTCGCACCATAGCGCCGCATCGTTGCCCACGCCGTGCCACAGCCGCTGCAGGGGAGCATTGCCCAGTCGCCCCGTGAAGCGGGGATCCTTCACTTCCCAGGCCGGATCCGGGTAGGAGATGGGTTCGCCGCCCGACCAGTCGCGATCCCTGCCGAATCGATCCGTACCGGCCATTGCGGCACCGAGGGGGGTCACGGCTGCACCGATCGCGGCCGCACTCGTGACGAAGGCGCGCCGGCTCACGTCGGCGCCACCTGACCGTGCAGCTTTGCCTGCATGCGGTGAGTTCGACTCACCTTTTCGCTGTCGTCGCATTCAAACCTCCCCCTTGAGCGGGCGCGCGATCGTTCCCGCTGCGCGCTCGAGTTTCCTGCGGATGGTATCGTGTCTGGAGCGCGTGATGGGAAAATGGAAGATGAGCAGCGAGGCCGCGTACACCAGCACGGCAGGAATGAATCCCATCACCATCTTCAGACTGAACGCGGCACCGGCGGTCTGCTCGTTGACGGCGGGGTTGAATCCGTAAGCCGCGGTAATCGCAAACCCGATCCCGGTACCCAGGCCCTGTGTGCATTTCATGATGAACACATACGCGGCGAAATACGTCGCCGTGCTGTCCCTGCCGGTCTTGAACGAGCTGTAGTCGCAGACATCGGACAGGATGGCCGGGGGCAGCGCGTACCAGCAACCCTGGATCCACTGGATCAGTCCGAACACGATGAAGTAACCCGGCAGCGCCCACGGCCCCGGCGACAGGAAACCGAGAGCGACGAACAGACTGGCATTGACTGCGCCGCCGAGGGCAAATGCGCGATGCTTGCCCAGATGCCGCGCAGCCCAGAGCCATACGAACGTGCTCAGGACGTTGAAAGGCAGACAGGTCACATAGATGATGGCGGCCCAGTTGGCGAGCTGCAGGTAGCTGCTCAAGTGCAGGTAGGCGATGCCCATCTGCATGCCGGTCGCGAATCCGAACAACGACATGACCAGTACGAAAACCCGGAACGGTTTGTTCTCCAGGAACACGCAGATGAGCTTGCGCAGGGAGTGCGAGTGGCGCTGCCCCCGGTCTGACTCCAATCCCGTGGGCACGAAGAACGAGGCGAGCGTGACGGCCACCGGCAAGGTCAGTGCGACGATCCAGAAGGCCACGTGCAGAGTCTCCCGCGAGTACTCCAGCGAGATCTGCCCGAATGGCAGGCCGTCGACGAAATGCTTGTACAGTGAGGCGACAAGCGGGATCGCCAGGAATATGAAGAGTCCGGAGAACGTTGCCCCGAAACGGTACGAGAACACGCGCGAGCGCTCATCGTAAGTGCGGGTGATCTCGGTACCCCATGCGAGATGGGGTATTTCCACCAGTGTCCAGCCGAGAAACGAGGCCACGAAGGCCAGG